>Ga0302140_10003388_pt1 | contig 20489 bp, 24 predicted proteins | sample I_Bog_E1_1_FD_202095 | JGI IMG/M metagenome (GOLD analysis project Ga0302140, IMG submission 202095) | Peat permafrost microbial communities from Stordalen Mire near Abisko, Sweden - I_Bog_E1_1 | ecosystem: Environmental > Terrestrial > Soil > Wetlands > Peat | place: Sweden: Abisko, Stordalen... | reverse complement strand
TTAATGGGGAAAAAAAAAATATTCCAAGAAAAATAACCTTTTTTTTTTATGATTTTTGATTTTTTTTTAATTCTAAAAGAACTAAAAGTCGGAATTTGCTTTTTTTTGCGCAGGTTTGCTCAAATTAAAAAATTTTAATATTTAATTTTAATATAATTGATTTCCAATTTAAAACAAAAAGATTTTTGGTTAATCTTCAAAATTTCTAAGGTAATAATTCATATATACAATATAAAATTAAATTAGTTTGCTAAAAAACTCATGTTCCTCTCTACAATTATCAATGCTTATTATAAAAAAATTATTAAAGCCCTTTCAAAGCCTCATGATTTAAAACCAATTCAAAACTCAATCTTTTCGTTTTGTCCAACTCTAACATTCCTCTCAACAAATCCTTAACGCAATCCTCAATTTCCATATCTTCAGGAAAAACCAAGCCTTTCTTTCTTATTTCGCTTGGTGTCTTTCCATATAGCATTTCAAAGAAAATTATTCCTGTGGACCAGACATCACATTTTTCAGTTTTTCCCCTAGTTTTTAAGCATTCTGGAGCCATATACGGCTTTGTAGCTTCATAATATTCCAGAGAATGTTGGTAGAGCTCTGCCATGCAAAAATCCGTTATCTCAACAGTTCCTTCTTTCAGCATTATATTCTCAGGTTTCAAGCCCAGATGCAGACATTTCGCTTTATGAGCATAATTCATAGCCTCAGCTATTTGTTTCAAATAACTCAAAGCGATTTTTTCATGAATTCGAATTTGATCGCAAAGGAGGTCTCTTAAACTGCCTTGCACCAATAATTCACTAATTATATAAAAATTATTTCGGGTAACTCTCAAGTCCAATGGTAAAATATTATTGTGGTTTGAAAAGATGGAAAAATTCTGGATCCAAATTTTGACTTTGTTAAAATAGAGGGAAGATCTGGGGATTTTTTTCAAAAGAAAGATCTCTTTTTTTAATCTGTTTTGATATCCTTTGATGATGGTGATTGGAGACAAGCTGTCAATGATAGCATTTTTGAAGATGATGAATTCACCTAAAGTGTCGAATTTGCATGTCTTGCTTGTTATATGAGCTTTGAAGCGCCTCCATGGAAGAATAGAAATATATAATATAAAGATAAAGAAAGATTTTTATAATGTTTCCATTTATTAGGTGGTTTTTAAGCACAATCTATCAGAATTAAATCAGAATTAAAAAGTTTTTTCTCTTCTCCGATGAAATCAAAAAAAAATTAAAAAAAGTTTCATAAACGAAATAGATTTCTGAAATTTTATGTTTTTTAAATATATGTATTTTCATTTCTTTAATATTTATCCAACTCTTCAAACACTTTCTAAAACTCTGATTATATCTTTGTAAATCAGTTCATATGCGTCAGTGCCCCAAACATAATCCAAATGAGAGTAATCATTGACTAAATTCGAAAATGTGCTATCTTTGGGCAAATTTTCCAATAAAAATGGATAGTCAACCAAATTTGCCAAATAATCCTTTGTTCCTATATACAAATGCTTTTCCACATCAAATTCAAGCAATTTGCTAACATTATACAAAGGTGCCTCTTCGCTCCCGTATTTAATTTTATTCGTTTCTTTACCATAATCGTATTTTTGGAACACGCCAGTTCTCATCATTTGAAACCTTAACATTATAATTTATTAATTATATTATCAATTTTTATGATTTTTTTTAAAACCAAAACTCAAAATGAATAAAAAAACCATTAAAAAAAATGAAAATAACAAAAATTCCAACAACAAAAAAAACAACTTATAATTTGGAAAAAAAAGATTGAAAGAAATAACATTCTAAAATTGTTAAAAAACGAGACATACCAATGAAGTATATTTTGAATTGAAGAGCCACCAGGTTCATGACTTGCCATGACTGACATTCTGCTGGAATTATAATGCACAATTTCTGAATTACCACAGAGAAGTCTCACAGCATCGACACAAATTCCAGACAACTTCTCACAAAACACACCAAGGGTCGGGAAGACATCACTTTCCAAGAAAAGGAAAGAGTCAATTCCGAAAAAGTTTAAAATATCAAGAACTCTGAGATTTTTTGCTAAACTAACGAGCAAACTACCCTGATGGTCCACTTTTATGACAGGTCCCAGGCCAAAAACCAATCTGAAATTTTGTTTAAATTCTGGATTTTCGGTCAAATGGGCAAAAAGTTGAGTGGTTCCTTGCGAATGCGCAATAAAAATTACTTTATCAGCTGAAGTAACATTTTTTATGTAATTCACATTGGCTGGCAAATCATACGCAGCCATTTCATCAAAAGAAAATTGCCAATACTCATCATCAGAAGCCGTCATATCTTTATGTTCATGGGAATATCTACTACCTCTGTTGTTGGTTAACCAAACGTCATAACCCAAAGAAGCCAATATATAAGCCAATGATTCATTTTTCTCGTTGATGATCCAGGTAAAAGAACTGTCCAACAATCCATGTTGTAAAATGATTGGATACGACTTCGAAGAATTCAAGGGTTGATTTAAAAGACCTACACGCCATAAAGTTAAAATGTAATTGTCTTCAGTTATTGTTTTATGGATTTGGATGGAATAGTCTCGATGGATGAACAACTCGGCTTTATTTAGAAATTAGAACTAAGATGGAAAAAGAATAAAAACCTTCAGAACGATATATATCTGGTTCAGAGGGAGAATTTTTAGAGAAAACATTCATCTTCATTCCTAACAATGATTCCAACTTTTGGATTAAAGTTTCAGGAGTGGATTCAACTTCATTTGATGGGGGAGAATTTGCAAGGAAGTCGGTTTGCAGGGAAGAAGCAAACACCAGGAACAAAAGGAAGATATATCTCATTGGAAAATTTATTAAATTTAATTTGATTATAATATTATTAGAGCGCGCAAATTATAATAATTTGTTACGTATTTTTTAATTGATGAAAGATGCCAAAATGCGTATTTTTATCTTGATAATATTTCAAATTATATTTTATTTTTCAAAATTTCTAAAACAATTTTTTTTGGAAAACAATTGTTTTTTTTTTTAATGATTTTTTTATCAAAAATATCAATCGCATTTGATTTTAAATCGCGTTTGAGAGGGGTAAATTTATAAAATCTCAGATTCCTTCGCGATTAATAATTGATTTTTTCTTTTGATGTATAATAATTTGCCTCAACCCTTCATCGACCCTAACTTCGGGGACAACACTTGTTCCAAATACGAGAAGATAGAAAAGGTTGGAAATGGAAACTATGGTGTGGTTTTCAAGGCAAGAGATAAAGACAGAAACGATTATGTGGCTCTTAAAAGGATGATCTTTGAGGTATGATATATTCACTTATATTTTTAATTTAAAATTTGATTTTAGATCCAGAATGATGGGGTGCCAAGCAATGCCATTAGAGAAATCTCTCTTTTACGAGAAATTCAACATAGCCATGTTATTGGGTATATAAATAATAATATTAAAAAAAAAAAATCTTATAAAAACGAATTGCATTTTGTGCTAAATTAAAAGATTGAGGGACATTGTCATTGAAAACAAGAAGATTTATTTAGTTTTCGAATATCTGGACAAGGATTTGAAAAACTTCATGGAAGCCACGACTGAGAACCTGAAACTGGATCAAATCAAATCTCTCCTTTATCAAATCCTCCTGGGAGTCTCCGCTTGTCATTCACGTAGAATCTTACATAGAGACCTCAAGCCTCAAAACCTTTTAATAGATAAAAATGGTATTTTTTTTTTTTTTTTTTCATTTTGAAATAAATTTTTTAATTTCGCGTTGAAAAATCAAAAAAACACATCATTTTTAAATTTTTTTTTTTCAAAGGCATTTTAAAAATCGCTGATTTCGGATTGGCTCGCACCTTTACGATCCCCATCAGACCCTATACAAGAGAGGTCGTCACCATGTGGTACAGAGCTCCGGAGCTATTATTAGGCTCATGTGAATATTCAACTCCAGTTGATCTTTGGAGCATTGGATGCATTTTTTCTGAAATGGTCACGAAAAAACCACTTTTCCAGGGAGATTCGGAAATTGACCAAATATTCAGAATTTTTAGGTTTTTTAAACTTTTTAAATTAAAATAATTTTTTTTTAGAGTTTTTGGCACTCCAACTGAGGAAACATGGCCTGGAGTTACACAATTAAAGGAATATAAGTCAAGTTTCCCGAGCTTCTCCTCGCAGGGTCTGAAGAGCTTTGTGCCTTTGAATGAGGATGGATTGGATTTACTCACAAGGATGCTTAAATTAAATCCTAATGATCGGATTTCAGCAAAATCTGCTTTGAGTCATGTAAATTTTAACAAGAAAAATTGGCTAATTTTTTTTTTATTCTAGCATTTTTTTGATGATATAAGAGGAAATTTCGGTTCTGGGCAATTCTATTAGAATTGGAAGATCAGAAAAGATATTACTTGGGATTTAAAAAATATATCAATATTAAAAGAATTCCAATTTACCTTTTAAACAAAATAATTTATAAAAGAGGTGAAAGAAACATATTTCTAAAAACAAAACAAAAAAATTTATAATTTGATAAATTTTTGGAATTATGGGAATAAAATTGAAATTCTATAATATAATTTAGTTACGAAAAACAATCCTTTTACATTTTTTTAATATTATTATCGTTAAACCTAGAAGCTACAGTAGTTTTTCATCTAAAATTAAAAACCAATAATATTATTTAAGTTTTTTCTTATTTTCTTCGAACACCAACTTATTTAAATTTTTTTTCAACATTTCTTCCACCTCCTTTTTAATATCTCCTTCTTTTTTTCCATCCAACCTGGTTAAATCCCTCAAATACACAAGCCATACAATGACCTTCGTCACTTCATCATCCCTTATTTTCAAACTGCTAGTGAGCTTCTTCGCTTGAGTCGCTTCAATTATGAATTCATCACAAGCTTTTTTGAATTCTTGTTGGAATTCAGAATTCAACTCAAAGCATCTCTTTTTTTTCTTAAAGTTGCTATGATGACCAATATTTTTCTCATTGTTTTCAATAACCTTCCAAATTATGCTGAAAATTTTCTCGACTGTAGTGTTAGTTGCCGTAGTTGATGTCAGGGTCATCACCAGATTTTGCAAAAAGGACAACATCTGATAAATTTGTCTAAAGCTTACATTGAATTTATCATATTTGCCACTTAATACAATCATCATATTGAACAAAATATCCTTCATGTAGGATTTGGCCTCTACTTCAATATGTTCCTTCAACGCTTTATGATTGAGAATCTGCTCCCAATCTATTCTTTTATCCGGATCATAAACCAGCATTTTTCTTATCAAATCTTTGAAATTTTCTGTGGGACATATACTTTTTTTTTCTGGAAAGTTCACCATCGGATTATCTTGTATATACTTGAAATGTTCTGGATCCTCTAGACCTGTGACCCATGGCGCACACCCATACACGAATTCATAAATCATGATCCCCACAGACCAAACATCGCATTTAAAATCATATGGCTTGCCATTGAAGACTTCAGGCGCCATGTAAAAAATCGACCCGATGGCTTTTGTCATTTTTTTCTTGCCTTGAACGAGCCTGGCAAATCCAAAATCAGCAATTTTTATTTTACGGTCTTCAGAAATCAAAATGTTGGCTGGTTTCAGATCCCGATGAATGACTTTATTGACAGAAGAAGTATAATATAAACCAGCGGCAATTTGCTTCAAAAATAATAGAGCATCGGATTCCGGGATCCTTTGACCAGGAGATTCAGAAACATATTTCGCAAGATCACCTTTATCTGCGTATTCCAAAATCACAAAAATCGACTTGAGAGTTAAAACTACATCGTAAAATTTGATGATGTTGGGATGGGACATCTGTGCAAGGATTTTTATCTCGTTGAGATCTGAAAGATCCATTTCAGAAGAAATATCAATTTTCTTCGCTGCGAGATGAGAAGGCAGGTCTGGACGAGGAACACGCGGCTCGCAATGGTAGACTTCACCAAAAACACCTTTACCTATAGGGTCAGTGCAGTCAATTTTATAGTTCTCATACATGAGATAGACTTTTGCCATATTGAAGAGAATTTTGAACTGAAACAAAATATATAGCTGAAAAATGCTATAGATGGGAAAATAATATATATTTTATTTTTGGAATTTATAGACACATTGATCTTAATTAGTTTGTAATAAATATGAAGGATGACGCAAATAAAAAAACGGAAATATAATATTTTGGAATTAGAATGTTTTATATTTCAAGCAAATAAGAAGAGGGATCAGAAATTAACATTTTTGCTTTGAAAATCACCAGTTTAAGGAATATTTAGAAATCTGATAAAATACTAATAAATATATATTAAATTTTTTTTTTTTATAAACAAGAATTAAACACTTGAAAATGAAGGAAGGGCTCATAAATTAATGATACTATTAATTTTTTTTTTTTTATAAACAAGAATTAAACACTTGAAAATGAAGGAAGGGCTCACAAATTAATGTCATTTTTTTAAAAGAGAGAAAATTTTCATTTATTCCCAAAAAAAAAAAAAATCTGAAAAAATACCTCTCATTATATAAAAAAAGAAAATTTTCTGTTAAAATAACAATCAAAAATTTTAAATATATGGATCTAACTTCTCAGCTATACAACCCTCAGTTTAATCGTGGAGCATACACAACTCGTCCTTCTACAGCGAAAAAAATTGATCTCGACCCTATTTCCAGACGAACCATAAATCCCGAATACAACATTGAAGAAACAAGAGGACTCAAACCCCGAAAAATTCTTCAGCCATCAAATATTCTGAATCAATATGCTACTAATTTAAACGGTGATCATCAAAACTCATTGAAAAACTATCAAAACCCAATGCAAAAGAAACCAAGCACCCCTAAAGCAAATGTGGAATCTCAAATGCATGATCTTCCAGTGAAAAGAGTCTTAAAGTAATAAAATAATAAAGAAATTAATTTGAAAGTATATAAGGGCCTGTGATTTGAAGAATTATGATTATTCCAGCCAAATTGCCTCATTGCCTTTTGGAAACCATCAAAGGCCTGCTCAAAACGATTTGAGTATGATGCCTAGATCGAATTGTAGAGCTAATAGTTCAAATCCCAGCTGGATGATGAAACAAATGAATGATTATAGAAGCGAATTGGAGAATTTGCCAGGTTGCTTCAACAGTAGGATCTCAAAGCAGGATCCTTTTTCAGTTAAATCAGCGTTCAATTATTCAACTAGGAACATGTTGACATCCCCAGAAATGAATAAAAACATGAATGATGGACTGAGGAAGAAATTCCCTTCTGAGAATGAAAAGAGATGCGTAATTTTAACTAAATAATATAATGAGAAGAAATAAATTTTATTTTTATAGGTGAAAGAACTCGATATAAGAGAATCAAAAGTGAAACAATTTGATGAAAAGAAAAATTTCTTGAGATATTCTCATGAGGAAAATCCGATTATTAAGCAAGAATTGATGAAAGGAAAACCAAAGGAAACTTACCCAAATGCCTTCAAATCAACTTTGCAGTTATATTAATTATAAGATTTTCCATCATTTAACTTTATTGAAATTCCTTTGTTTGATATTAGTAAAACTTAGGTTTTTAATTTCAAGTTTTCCTTTTTTTGCTAGATTTTCTTAAAAAAAAACTTTCAAATAACTATAATTTTTTTTTTATCATATTTGTAAAAATTATATTTTGGCGACAATATCAAAATTATAATACCCAAAACAAAATAAATGGGCTCCTTAATCACTAAACTATGCAATTGTAACAGTTCTGCCCCCTACATTTCAAGCAACCCTCCTTCTTCTCGTATTTTCAGTGGATTGATTTCCGATTCAAACGGCTCAAACATCTCTCATCAATTAACTTTAAAGGATTTTGTCGTGGAAAGGGAAGTAGGCAAAGGGGGTTTTGGCAAGGTGTTATTAGTGCGGAAAATCAACGACCCTTTGCAAAAGCCCTACGCGATGAAAATCCTTCGCAAGGCTGATCTGTTGGAAAACCGTTTGATGGAAGGAACCATCTTAGAAAAAAACATTCTCCAAAAAACACATCATCCTTTTGTGGTTCATCTGAATTATGCCTTCCAAACTGATAATAAAATTTACTTAGTGATGGAATATCTTCCCGGAGGTGATGTCTACCAATTAATAAAAAAAAATCTGAGACTTTGTGAGGAAACAGCCTGTTTTTACATTGCGGAAGTTATTTTGGCTTTGGAATACCTCCATAAAGATATGAACCTGATCTATCGAGATTTAAAGCCCGAGAACATTTTATTAACCTCTGGGGGACATATAAAATTGACAGATTTTGGGCTGTCGAAACAAACTGATGGGAAAACATATACTTTCGCTGGGACTCCAGAATACCTCGCACCAGAAATCCTTTTGGATACCGGTCAAACCAAAGCTGTCGATTGGTGGGGGGTGGGGGTGTTGTTATATGAAATGTTGGCTGGAACACCACCATTTAGCAGTAAAGATAAGGATTTCGATAAAATTAAACAGATGATTCTTGAAAACAACCCCAGATATCCAAGTTATTTTAGCGAATCGGCCACCTCTATCATAAAACGCTTCTTGCAAACAGAGCCTAATAAAAGATTAGGCGTGAGGTCACTTCTGGATATTAAAAAACACCCATTTTTCCATAAAATCAATTGGGAGGATCTTTTTTCTTTGAGAGTCACTCCACCTTATATAGGACCTGGTAATCTGCTCAAAAATGGGAAACATGGACATCAATTGAAGGAGTCATACGAAGGAAACGGATTACCTAGACTTAGTGGGATCACATATAACCCGGACAATGGAATCATCGTAGAAAACAAGGATGAAGAAACAAATGGCAAATAGAAAATTAAAGAATTTTTTTGTGATTTAATGTTTATTATCATTAATAGCATTTTTTATGACGTTTTAATTTTGGGTTTTGATTTGATTTTTTTCTTTGATTTTTGAACGTTATAATTTTTTTTTTTTCTGTTCTTTTGGATTTTATATTATATTTAAAAAGAAAAAACTGCCCGAAACATTAAAAAAAAAAAAATAAAGAATAATTTTAATTTTTGAAAGAAAAAAAAATAGATGTTTTTCCCTTATTTTAAAAATCATGAATTCAAATAAAATTGCAAAAAAAGGGTCGTAATTTCTAATCATCAATAAAATTTGAAAAAATCCAATGGAAAAAACCAGTCTTCTTGTATCTCCTCTTAGACTTTCTGGGCATCCTTATCTCTTTTTGCATTCGTTTCTTCTTTATGACACTATCGAGTTAGTTCATAAAAGTGCTGAAGATCCCTCAGCAGATCAGTTCCCTCCCCAACTCAAGCTCCAAGCCGAAAAAATCACATCCCAAGCGAAAATCTTTGAATTTTTATGGAAAAAAGGCAAATTATCTCAAAAGAAAGGATATACTTTCCAACCAGAGTCTAAAGATTTTCTTCAGATCTTTAAAATCTATGAAAGTCTCAATGATCTCCTAAATAATCCTTCCCCTATGAACCCTGAAAAGCTGAAATCGGTTGTGGATTCATTAAATCTATTAGAAATCCAAGAATCATGGCTTCAAGATCCTGTCTTATCAATAATTCTTTATGAAATGGTGATCGCATTACAAGCTTTGGATTCTCATTCGATCGCCAACCCGCTTACGAAATTCATCAGATTTATTGAAATCACTCAATTATATCAAGGCTTCATTTTCAAGCCGGAAAATCTGCTGCGAAAGATAGGCCCTTTCTTGCCAAATCCATTAGAAGCCATCAAAGCGAAAATCAATGAAAATTTGGCTACTATTATTGATTTTGCTGGGCTTTCCTCTGCTTTATATACTTATCAACAAGATCACACGGTGTTTTGGGATCATATACCAATCAGTGCGTTTCCGACTATGCAGGTAAAAAAAGCTGAGGTTGATAATATGAGAGAAAAAAGTCTGATTTGGAACAAGCTGTTTGATAGAATGGTGCGCAGAATTGACATTTTTGAAAAAGTCTTCAATGAACTCGCTCAAGTAGACATGTTTGTGAGCCGTTTATGGAAAATTAGTCAAAGAAAAAAGGAAATCAACAAAACTCAGGGACTTGAGTTCTGCATTTTCAGGAATGATTATTTAAGAGATGGAGTTTTGGATCAATGGAAGCAAGTATTATCCTTTTCACATTCTAACTTAGTATTAATAATTTATAGGTTGAATTTAATGCTATTGCAGTAAGTTTCGGTTATATGTCAGATTGCACGCAGAAATTGCATCATGTGGTCTATAACCAGATATTCAATGAATTCAATAAGGGGAAACAATTGGCTTGTTTGCCTGAAGCTTCTATGTTATTGGCGGATGGTTTGGCACATGCGCATCATTTATATGCCAAAGTGAAAAAGACCAAAATTCTTTTCGTTGTTGGAGCCTCCGAAGGAAATATACTAGACCAAAGAGGGTTGGAGTTGCTATTAGGTTATCGTGGAGTTTTGGCATTGAGGAAAACCTTCAATGAAATCATCAAAGAGATCAAAATAAATAAAGAAGACAATGCTCTTTTTATGTAAATTACAAATTTTCTTAAGATATTTTTAATATATTATTGATGAAGAGGGGAACAGGAAATTTCAGTCGTCTATTTCAGACATGGATATATCCCCAACCATTACCAGGATGAAGATCATTGGAAGATTCGTGAAATGATGGAAATGTCCAAGGCTATTAAATGTCCTTCTGTCGAGTTCCAGCTCATTAACTTTAAAAAAATCCAAGAGGTGTTGCAAAGAAAGGACATTTTACCCCAGTACCTCAAAACTCCATTAATTTTATATTTATTTAATGAAATTAATAGATTACTTGATACTCCAGAAGAAATAGAAAAAATAAGGGAGGATTTTGTGCAACTTTGGAGTCTCGATACTGTAAATGAACAGACTGAGGCTTTTGCATTGGTGAAATCCAAGCCTGATGATTATGTTTTGAAGCCACAAAGAGAAGGAGGTGGTAATAATACTTATGGCGTTGAAATTCTTGAGAAATTCAAAAGCCAACATGCAACCTCTGAACTAAAGGCCTATATCCTCATGAAGAGAATAAAGCCGACACCGAGACCTGGGTTTATGTTGAAAAAAAGACAATTAAATGTGGAAGGGGTGATCAGTGAATTTGGGGTGTTTAGTTATTTGATAAGTGAAGAAAAAGCTTTGCTTGAAAGCAAATATGGTGGGTATTTGTTAAGGACGAAAAATTTCGAAACTGATGAAGGAGGGGTTGCTACTGGGTATTCTGTATTAGACTCATTGGTTTATGAAGAGAAGGATTAAGAACTTTAATTTAATTTAGAATGCCAATCAACAAAATTATTTGAATAGTTTTTTTATCATTTTATGCTCGATTCGGAAAATTTGAGTTGATTCAAAAAGGAAAAAAAATGTTTAACTTTTTTTTTATTATATTTCTAAAAAAAAACGATTTAAAATATGAAAATAGAAAACTTTTTTAATTAAGGAAAATTTTTATCAGAATTCATATCATGCTGAAGCACTATTGCAAATTAAATCCCAGAAACTGATAAATATTGAGTTGCTATTTTTTAATTAAAAACAAAACTTACCAAAACCAAAGTCATTTTTTCTTAAATTTAAACTTCAAAAGTGCCTTTTGTGAAAATTGATATTTTTTTTTATAAAAAATTGGAATTTTTTTACGCTTTTTTTCTTTTAAATTTTGAATTATTCATAATTTGTTTAGTTTTGTTTTGCCACTAAACAAAATTAAAATAATTAATTACCATTATAACTAAAATATGCTAATTTCATTAATAAAACAAATAAATTTTATTTTTCATAAATTTTTTTGTTAATACTTTGACCTAAGTTTCAAACACATGGCAGACCAAGACCAATCTGAAAAGAACAACCGTTGTCCTTCCCATCCAGAGGAAACGAAAGAGTACGTATGCGAGAAATGTCAAACTATTTATTGCAAGAATTGTTATCAATTAGACAAAGCGCACAAGTCCAAAATTTTCCCCTTGTCGGATAAATTGCTTGAAGATTATGAATTTCTCAAGTTTTTGGGTGGTGGCACTTTCGGCAAATGTTTCAAGGTGAAATCTTTGAGTGATGGGCAAGAACTTGCCTTAAAAGTGATCAAAGATGTAGATGACGCGATGTTCCAAATAGTAAAAAAAGAGGCGCAATTTCTTTGCAGCCTAAGTCACAAATATGTGGTCAAATACACCTATAGTTTCCGAGTCAAAGATGAAGAAATTTTTGGGATTTTGATGGAATTGGCAGAAGGTTGTCTTTTGGATAAAATAGACACCATGACCCAAGAAGATGCTTTGAAATATTTTAAGCAAATTTGTGAAGGAATGTATTATTTGCATGTGGAGGTCGGCATTGTGCATCGAGATTTGAAGCCAGGTAACATTTTGATGAAAGGGGATGATTGCAAGATTTGTGATTTTGGTGAGGCCAAAAAAATGAACAAAGAGTTTACCAAATTATCAAATGCCCAAGGTTTTGGTACTGAAGCCTTTCTACCACCAGAAGTCATTGATGGAAAGGATTATGGGTTCAAGGCAGATATCTGGGCTCTTGGGATCATTTTATATAAGATGCTCACCAAGGGAGGTCATCCTTTTAATCCTACCAATGATAAAAATCTTGATTTGAAACAAAGTGTCCGAAAAAACGAAATATCCATTAGTGAGGACATCAAAAATCCTTTATTGTTAGAGCTCTTAAAAGGTAAAATTATTTTATTTAAATTTTCTTTTAAAATCACAAAGGGTGCCTCGCTCATGATGACAAGGAAAGATTCGAGATTAAACAAATTTTAGAAGTCATTAGAAAATCAGGTTCTTTTACATTTTTAAGCTTCATTATTTTGCCAAAAAATTAGAAAAACCACTTGAAGAATCCCCCAAAAAAATTCCTCAAACTGAGCAAGAACAAAAGTCTAGCCCCCCTGTTCCAATTATGAAACAAAAATGTCCTGAACTTCCAAAACAAAATGGGGCAGAACAAGGGCAAAACATTGCATCCCAAACACAAGGAAACCAAAACAATTTCAATCCTTATCCGGCACAAGGAGGCTTAGGGTTTGGTGGGATAAACCAACAGACTGGTTTTGGAGGAGGGCAATTTGGGAACACAGGATTAGGAGGAGCAGGTGGATTTGGAAACAATCCAGATGTACTTCAAAAACCAAATGGAGCAGAACAAGGGCAAAATGATGCAGCCCAAGCACAAGGAAACCAAAACAATTACAATCCAGGGGCGGCGCAAGGTTTAGGACAGACTGGTTTTGGAGGAGGGCAATTTGGAAGAGCAGGATTAGGAGGAGCAGGCGGATTTGGAAACAATCCAGTTGAACTTCAAAAACAAAATGGAGCAGAACAAGGGCAAAATGTTGCAGCCCAAGCACAAGGAAACCAAAACAATTACAATCCATGGGCGGGGCAAGGTTTAGGACAGACTGGTTTTGGAGGAGGGCAATATGGAAGAGCAGGATTAGGAGGATTAGGTTTAGGAGCAGGCGGAGTTGGAACTGGAGGGCTTGGATCAGGAGGATTAGGGACAGGAGGATTCGGATTAACTGGATTAGGTGTAGGAGTATTAGGTGCAGGAACATTTGGAGCAGGATTTGGAACAGGAGGATTAGGAACAAGTGGAGAAAATAAAGAGGGTCAACAAGCTGTAGGTGGAGGATTTTATAATTTTCATTGAGATTGTTGATTATTTCTTCTATTTTTCAGGTGCAGATCCATTTGGTATTGCCCAGACAAGCCAACTTATGGGAATGATGCAGAATCAATTGGGAGGTTTCCAGAATCAATTTGGTGGCTTTCAAAACCCCAATCAAAACCAATTTCAAGGCTACCCACAACAAAATTTTAATCAATTAGGTGGCATTCAAAACCCCAATCAGAATCAATTTCCAGGCTTCCCACAACAAAATTTTAATCAATTAGGTGGCATTCAAAACCCCAGCCAGAACCAATTTCAAGGCTTCCCACCACAAAATTTTAATCAATTCGGAGGTCAGAATCAGAATCATTGTCATCCGAATCAATATCAAGGGAATAAATCAAATCAGGGAGGGTTTGGACAAAATTGGAAGACTTAATAAGAAAGGGTTTTTTGTTTTTTTTAACCAATGAGTTTCTTTTAAAAAATATGAATAAAAAAAACTACTTAAAAAATAATAGAAATAATATTAAAATTAATCATTATATTTTTTTTGCTTTTACAAATTTTTCTTTCTTAATGGAAAAAGATATTGAATCTCTTTCAACTTCCCAACAATGGGATGAAGATTTGCATCCAAACCAGAGTTTTTGTAACAAAACCAAATGTTTCCATTAAAACTTCCCTTCATTCCATCTTTCTAACAAATTTAATTTTCATAAGGTTTTGTTATTAAGATTTTCAGTTGTCAATGCTTCCCTTGCAAAAAAGTTCGAGAACCATAAAAACACAAATTTATAAGATTTTTTGTTATCATTTAGGTGCGAAACCAATTTCTTGATGCTTCATTTCGAAGAACTATTTGGAAGAAATTATTTTCCAGGAACAAAACTTTAAATATCACAGAAATTCTGTTAAAAGTTGAATTTTTTCTCTTTTGTTTTTTTTGAATTCTTTCACTTTTCTTACAAAAGGCTGATTGCATCAATGATCCGCTCCAAATTCTCACACACCTGATTACTGAGAACAATCTCTTTTCCATCGGAATGCTAAAAAAATGCAGGATCAATCCGAATTTCATCCAATCTAAAAAAAAAATCGAAGATTTGGAATTTTTCATTCCTCAACTCTGGTTCTTTAAAAAACTTATCGTTCTTTCTTTTATTTAAATTTTAATAGCAATTTTTTCATTTTCCATGAAAACGGCAAAAATTCAGGGCTGAGCAATTTTATCGAAGAAGCTTGCAAAAAAAACTGTTTTTTTGGACATAAAATGTATTGGGCTTTGAATGCATTGGGGAGAAATTTGAATGACCTTCCATTGTAATAATTTTTTTCAAACTTTTTAAAATTTAATGAAATTATAAAAGAATGAAAAGAATTTTGGATGTTTGTTGCGAAACGAACCAAAACAACAATATATTAAATTTGTCTATAATTCAGAAACATCTGAAAAAAAGTGAAGAAGAAAAAAAACTGAATGATTCGAATAAAAAGCTGATCCACGACAAAAATGGCTCTTTTCAGATCATAAATTATGTCTCAATCAACAAAAATTGCCAGGAAAATGCATTTTTGTCCAATTTGTACTTTTGGGAAGACATTGAATTCATCGTGAAACAAGCGACTATTTTAAAGAAGGATGAAAAATTAGATTTTGTCAAAAATCGGCTCAAAGCAATGAATGAACATTTGCCTGGCTCTGTTTATATTCCATTTAAAAGAAGTATTATTATTAATATAAAATATATTAGAAATTAATATGTTTTTAGAATCTGTCAGAAACTACACAATTTTAAGCATAATTTGTGAAGAAACTATGTGGTTCAATTCAAAGGAAAAATCACCAATTTTGTTGTTTTTCGAGATTTTTCGCTTGGAAGAGACTTTGGAAAATAACAAATTTCACGAGGATAACAATCCGAACAACAAAATTCAAGAGCTTGGGGAAAATATTGTGGATAAAAAGTTGTCATTGATTTCAAATTTCAACTATCTATATTTCGATTATATCCTCTCTAGGCCGATCTGTTTGCAAGTTTGATCCATTTTTTTTCTAAAGTTTTTTATATTATAAATTTTGTTTCTTTCTTGAGGAAGAAAACATTGATGAAAAATCCATCGATCAAAAGAACGAGTTCCTTAGTAAATAAAAAATTTATTGATTTTAATTTGGATAATTTTGCACAAAGCAGGTCGTTCACCGATTTCCACTCTTTTCAACAAAATTTCCAAGAAATATAATCGAATCATGAAAAAATCTGGATCCAAACACAAAGGGTAAAAATTTTGGAGTGTATTTGAATTTTTAGTTATGTTATGAAAAATGGAAAATTAAGTAGATCTCTGAGTTCTCGGGAATGTGATTTTAATGGCAGAGCAATCGATACCTCGATCCAGTGCCAAAATGATTTCAATGAGGAAAGAGCCAACACTTCAAGTAATATTGATTTGCATACCAGCCATTGCATGACACAAAAGCCACATAATTCTTCATCAAGTCGAAGCCCCACATCTGATGAGGAGGAATCTGAAAACAAACCACAAATGAAAGGTTTTTCAGATATTTGAGAAAAGATATTTAAAAGAAAAAATAAAGAAATTCAAATGCCACCAAAAATGAAAAAAAAATTCGGAGATCTGGAATTTTTCGGTGAAAATTCAAAACAAAGAGTAAAAATGATTAAATTTTTTAAAGCTGAGAAATTTTGATTTTTTTTTTCATTAGCTTGAAAGAATCAAAAAAAATTCGAAATACAAAGATTTGAAAACCTTTTATGCAATTCCTATGATTGTGAAAATCGGAGATAATTTGAAACAAGAACAATTCGCTTCCCAATTGATTTTCCAATTTTTCCATATTTTCAAGGAAGAAAAACTCAATCTAAAGCTCCGTCCTTATGAAGTGATTGCTCTCAGTAATTTATAATATTATTTTTAACAATTATATGTGCAAATAACTAAATATAACAAAGGTTCAAATAGTTGTTTGATTGAAATGATTGATGATGCAGTGACTATCGATCGTTTAAAGAGAACACTTTATCAGAATTTTAATGAAAGCATCAGTCTTGATGTCTTTTTTAAAAGATTTTATGGACCCAAAATCAAAACAGCCAAACAGAAATTCTGTGCAAGTCTTGCCGCTTATTCCCTCGTCTGCTATTTCCTTCAGGTCAAAGATAGAAATAATGGGAATATCCTGTTACATAAAAAAGGATATATCATACATATTGACTTCGATTTTTTCCTTTCTAATTATCCAGGTCAATTTAAATATTCCCTATTAAGTTTTTACTAATGATTTTATAGGAAAGGGAATAGAATTGGAGAAATTTGTACCCTTTAAGCTTTTGACAGAATATATTGATGTTTTGGGAGGACAAAACTCCAAATTGTTTCAAAAATTCAGAAAGTTTTTCTACTTGTGAGACATCATTAAATTTTTTAATATTATTTTATTAGAAAATAAAAAATTTGTTTAAACTTTTAAGAGGTTTTAAGGCCGTTCGAAAGCACAGGGAAAATATTTTGCTTTTAGTGAAGATGATGTTTTCTAGTTATGGAGAATCTTTGCCTTGTTTTAAAGGAGGTAAATATTGTTCTAAAGAAATTTAAAAAATATTAAAATAGGTGAAAGTTGCATTTGGGATTTAGAAAAAAGACTCAACCCTCCTCATGTTAAGGATGATGGGGATCTCAATATTTTCATTCAAAAGTAAATATTTTTTTTATTATTATAATTTAAATTGACATGCTTTTTACATTTAAAAGTTTGATTAATCAAAGTTTGGATAATTTGAGGACGAGATGGTATGATAAATTCCAATATTATTGTCAAGGAATCTTTTATTAATTGGATTTTTTTTTTGTAAAAAAATTTTTTTATTTTACAATTATCAAATAAAATTGACTTTTAACTCCTTGAAACTTTATAAAAAGTATTTTTTTTACAAATTTTTTTTTTTTATAAATGCAAAATAACTAAATGGTAGAAGCATCCATTAAGAGGGGTTTTCCATGTCGTAAAAAAGTTTTGGACTTTGTGATCAATATGGAAATGGTAATAGGACAAAGTTGTTTTGGGACAGTTTTTCTCGCATATAAGAAATCTTTATTCGCAGTGAAAGTTATTTCCAGAAGTTATTATTCTAAATGCTCAAATGCATCTGATTTTTTGAAGGTTATGAGCTCTTTAAATCATGAAAATCTTTCGCAAATTTATGTTCTCCATAGTCGAAGAAACTTATATATTTTTACAGAGTGTTTTATTGAAGAAAATCTAGAAACTTTAATGAACAGAATGTCGTTATCAACCGAACAAATTTTGGTTTGCATGAAGCAAATAGTGAAAACTTTACATTTTACAAATAGCAATAATTTTAGTCATGGACGCATCAAACCAAGCAATATTTTTATGAAAGCTGGTATTATGAAAATAGTAGATTTTGGATTAGCTTTAATAGAAGAAGCTAGTTTTTGCAAGCATCATTGTAGTCCAATGTGCAAATTATATACAGCTCCAGAAAAAATAACGGAGTTGAATTATGATGTTGTTAAATGTGATGTATGGAGTGTGGGGGTTATATTTTATGAGTTAATTTTCAAAAAGACACCTTGGCTCGCAAATTCTGAATATTCCTTGGTTTTGGAAATTAAAGCAAACCCAATAACATTTACGAAGATTTCTGAACAGGATCCGGAAATTCTAGATGTGATTACTAAAATGCTTGAAGTCAATCCTGAAAAAAGAATAAATTTAGAAGAAATTTTAAATCATTCATTATTTCAAAGAAAACTACCAGATTTATTGATATTATAAAAGTAATTATACCATGTTTTTTTCGAATTGACAATATAGAAAATTTGATCGTCAGTATTTAAAAAAGGATGAGCCCCTCGAATATTTTATATTTGGTGAAACACTGTAGATTTTTTTTAAAAACCATTCGTTGAAATATAATGATATCTCTGATATAAAAGAAGATATTGCATGGACTTTTCTGTTGCATGAAATTCACTAATCCTCCTGGGAAGATTTGCAAGAAATTTTAATTTGTTTGTAAATTTAAAATGTATAAAAAACGGAAGTTTTAATTTTTAGAACAAAAATTTATTAAGAGACAAAGAAAACTAATTATTGAAAGCCTTTTTTGAATAATTTTATAAAAATAAATAATTTTTTCTATAAAATTTCAAGTAATTTCAAATTTAATTAAGGGTAAAAAGAAATCAGATCTCGCTTTTTTTACAATTTTCAAACAATTCATTAAAAACTTAATAAATTTATTCAATGCCTTCTATACTTCTAATTATTGTTTTACAAATTAAAAATGCTTTTAAAACATTTGAAATTTGGATTCTTGCAATGTTTGTTTTAACCGAAAGAGATAGAGAGATTTCTATTTTTTGGGGTAATAACAGTTATAGAGTCTGGCCCAATCCGCATTTTGCTTTGGTTTTTTTTCTAATTTGCTTTCTCTTCTTTTATTAGTCAAATAGTTCTTGAGAATAACATTTTGTTCATCGTTCTTATATATTGAACAGATTAAAGTGAAATTCCATCCATTGACTGTGATAGCGAAGCGTTTTAATCTAAATTTCGCTTGAAACCTTCCAAAAATTGTTTGAATATCTCGAAGGTAGAAGTCTGGGTCATGGCTGTTTTTTATGCCTTGGATCTGGAAGTTTTTGACGAATTCTGTGAATTCTTCCATATATTCATCGATGCTTTCATAAGTAAAGATCTCCAAAAGTTGGTCAGCGATTTCGTCTTGAGGCATGTTTTCCAGATTTTTTTCAGAAACCAAACATTCTGCTAAATTGTTATTAAAGCAAAGCATGCTTAATCGTTCATCGAGGCGTCTATCAGCTTGATATACGCAGAGATAAACCATGTCATCTTTATATGTGTCAAAAATAGTGTCAATTTCTTTAAGAAGGATGCCAAAGGTTGATATGGATGTGATCAAAGGCTCATTTTCAATGAATCTGATAACTTTTGAATTAGATACTTCAGCCTCATTTTCAAAATTCTGATAATACATAGGGAGACACTCAGCCAATTCATGACAATGCTTGTTACCCAGACTATTGAGTTGTTTCTCCAAAAGGCCCAATGGTGTTATATGACCAGGTGAGAAATCATTAAATTGAAAAACGACCCCTCTTTCTCTCATATGAACTTGAGCCAATGATTTACAGGACAAATAATTCTTGAAATGATGAATTGGCTCAAATGTTGTCATTTGATGGTTGGGTATCAGGAAGTCACGGTAAATTCGATGAGAAAGGAAAGGGTCAATGAAGAAGTTGATTTGGGCTTTTTGTAATGACTGGATTTCTTCAGTCTTATTGATTTTCTTCGATTGGGTCGAAATTGTGCTCAAAACCTTTTGATTTTTCATGTGAAATTTGCAAAAAGGTAATATTTTTTGATATTGATATTATAATTTAAAGTTTGATAATCCTTAAGTCCAATTTTATAATTAATTAATGGAAATGGAAATATTATACTGACATGATGCTGAAATGAACCAGTGAAATTAGAAAGATAGCTTTGACTAAAAAAAAGGATATAACATTCTTAGAAAAAGCGAAGGTGTTCGAATATTCAAAAATAAAAAGTCGGATCAGAATTCTATATATTGAATTATTGATGAAGAGTCATGAACATGAAAAAGCAAAAATTTATACTGAATTTATCAATTAATTTAAAAAAAAGGATTTAACAAAAAAAAAAACTTCTTAAATATTTTCTTTTATTATAAGCCAGAAATTTCCGTTTTTAAATTATAAATAGAAT
>Ga0302140_10003380_pt1 | contig 20518 bp, 18 predicted proteins | sample I_Bog_E1_1_FD_202095 | JGI IMG/M metagenome (GOLD analysis project Ga0302140, IMG submission 202095) | Peat permafrost microbial communities from Stordalen Mire near Abisko, Sweden - I_Bog_E1_1 | ecosystem: Environmental > Terrestrial > Soil > Wetlands > Peat | place: Sweden: Abisko, Stordalen... | reverse complement strand
ACTGGACATCTACGCCCTCATCATCCATGCCTTCGATCTCGATGCCATTCACGCGAAAATTAAAGTCTCCAGAAGGAATACGCACCATATCCTTCGATTCCTTGGCGACTGGTTCCGTGGGATCAATTGCGACAAGGGTTTGTGGAATTGGCTTCCATTCCTTTGAAAAAGAATGCAGCGGCTGTTCTGCAAGTGTCTTCATCTGCTCGATCAGCTTTGCCGTATCGGGACGAAGTTCATTCGTTTCCAGCACGGCGCCATATCCGTTCGCCTCGATAGCGAAGGAAAGCACAAGATCACCGTCCTCCTTAGTCGGCTGAATCTCTACCCCGTGCCAGACGTCGTAATAGTGCGCGCCCGGCAACACAGGAACGCGAAGCTGGGCACCCTCTACCTGATAAGCATTGCGGTTGACGATCGTCCAGAGCGTCTCGCCTTCCGCTGGCCATTTGCTTGCAAATACACCAAAGTTGCGCGTAGGTGTATGCGGCTCCCAATCCTGGGAAACAAGCTGCTTGGGAAAGGCGTGTTCGATCAGCGAAATCCGCCGCAACGCCTCAGCGTCCCGCGGTGTCATCTGGTTCCAGATACCCCAGATGTTTTCCCAACTTTCAAACCCTACGCCGTTGAAGAAAGCGGACTGCAAGTCATCGAGATGGTCATGTGCCCAACGGTCACAGATGTTGACCATATGTCGAGGTTCAAGCCACTTGTAGCGGCTTACCGAAGGAATGAAATCGTACTTCCAGTATCCCCACGAGAGATTGTTGTACGCGACCATTTCATCGGCAGCGAGTCCCGCCTCGGGTTCCAGGGCCAGAGGATGCCCCAGTGAAATTGACGTTGTAGAAACAACTCTAGGAATTCCATCCAGCGTATCGCCGTTTATTCCGTCGGCGCCGATAGAGGCTAATTCCTTGTCCAGGGTTTCCCACAACGAACCATCCTTGTTGTGAGTACCCTGGTCCCACACCATCACAGGGAAGAGCACTTTCACGCCATGGCGATGAAACTCATCAATCATCGCCTTGACTGCCGGAATTCCACCCGGCAGGTCGCTCAACATGTCGAACTGGTTGCGGTCGTCAATTCCTATGTTGGGATAGGTATGCCAGATCAGTACGCTGTCGATGCCACCATAGCGTGCCTGCAGATCTGCCAGATACTTATCCACTGTGTATTGCTGAGTGGACGCATCGTAGAAATACAGATCATGCACCATCATCTGCGGCTGAATGAAGCTCGACTGCGTCCACTTCAGTTCAGGACGTTCGTAGTTGACCGCGTCAGCTGCACCGTAACCGATGCGCACTTTACGCTCATTGCGCCAATGGCGAGTGTCCGCAAGCCATCCCGAGATTTCCTGTGGGAGACATGTGCGCGCCTTCGCGCCATCCTCAGAAGGCACAGCCTGGCAGTTCGGTCCTGGAATCTGTTCGCCTTGTGGACTGTAAAAGACGTCCTGCGCGCCGGCAGCAACACCAGCTAAGCAGGAAACAAAACCAAGGGAGAAAACACAAACACGCAAATGATGCAAAAAGGAATAGGTCACTAGGGCCTTCACTCCTGGGTAGCTGATATTTGGGCTTTACTTCAATTTGAAACGGACCCCGGATCGCCCTGCTAATCTCCGGTCGTAACAGCTGTCGGCTCTTCGGCTTTTATGACGTCGCAGGCGATGGAAAGACAGCAACCTAGCTCATTAAAGTCCCGATTCCAACTTGGACGGTCTTCAACGTCGTGCGCAGTTAATGAATACGTCGAAGATCGCAGGATTTCGTACCAAAGATTCTGTGCCTGCCAAAGGTTTAACTCAAATGGCAATTCCGTCAGTACCCGCGCCAGATTCAACGTCCGCTCCAGAATATCCATCGAGCCGGATGACATCTGTAGTTCCAGCATGGCACGCTTCATACGGAGATCGGCGATGTATGACAAAGTTGGCGTATCCAGTGTAATTTCGTCAGCCTGAGCCATCGAGAGAAATGAGCGGAAGGAGGAAAGATCCACGGGATCTGCCTCCAACGCTCTGCGCAGTCCCGCATTTACGGCGAACCCAGCCGCCAGCGCCAATGCTGGAGGCTTAGGTAAACCCGCCTGCGAAAGATAATGCAAGAGCGTTGCATGGTCGTCGTAGATGTTCTTGAGCGAGTTTTCAAGATCCCATAATGTTGAATTGAGGATAAGTTGCAGGATGCGCCTCTGCTCATCGCGGAAGAGTGAAGTAAGCGAGTAATCCAAATCGTAGAAGCGATCCAATACACGAATCACCTCAGGGAAGTTTGCATGCATCACTTGCTCATGTGCCTGCGTGACTACCTTCTCGAAAGAGGCAGCATCCTCAGTTAGATATGCTTTGACGGCAGCCGTTATGTTTTGGTCTCCAAAATGGAGCACGGCAAATGAGAACATCTGGCTCTGCCCGGTAATTCCCGACGAAACACGAGCACGTCCCAGCGCGATGCGCCCGCGACCGGAATTGAAAATCTGGTAAGAGATGCGATGAATGCGATAGCAGAAGATCTCCGTCTCATCTGCAAAGGAGGAGAAGATCGAGCTGATTGCATAGTGAGCGGCGACCTGCTCCAATCCGAGCTCCATCCCGAGACCCTGCTGCGCGTAGATACGAGCTCCATCTCCCGCTGATGGGACATTGGATTTTGCCAGTGCCAGTTTCTCAAGGAATTGCACCTCGAGACCGTGGGCATCCTTGAGAAAGAGCTCCTGAGCCAACTGAATGACCCGCGCAGCGTAAGCGATGATCTGGACGGTCTCAATGCCAGAGATATCGTCAAAAAACCAACCGCAGCTGGTGTACATGAGCTGCGCGTGGCGCTGCATCTCCATAAGGCCGATGGCTCGAACTCGTTCTTCTTCAGTCAGCGGATGGTTCTGATGGATCGAGAAGAACCGCTCGACACTCTCCAGGCTGCGGTCGAGAATCACTTCGATATATCCGTCCCGAGCTGCCCAGGTATCTTTGAAAAGCTGGGCTCCAACCTTTTCGGTAAGCGGAACGACAGCATCCCGCAGCGTATCCAAAGCCTCCCGCAGAGGGGCTCGCCAGAGTTGGTTCCAGCCAACCTTGCCACCGTTGCAACCGCAGTTGGAGCGCCATCGCTCCACGCCGTGATCGCAACTCCACGATGAGTTCTCGTAAATCTCGGCTTCCCATTGCGGGGGGAACTGGCCAAGAAAACTGCCGTAATTGATCAGCTTGGTGTTCTTGTCCTGTTCCAGCAGCCGCAGCGCATACGCCAGTGCCATCTCTCCATGCCGGTGGTGATGGCCGTAGCTCTCTCCATCAGTGGCGATGTGCACCAGTTGTGGTTCGTTGCCCTCGCGAAATCCCTGCTTGAGACGGGCAGCAAACCCCTCGCCAGAGTTCAGCAATCCTTCAAAAGCAACCGCGCGGGAGGTCGGTCCGTCGTAGAAAAAAACAGCCAGCGACTTACCTGATTTGAATCGGACCCAATAAGGGTGCGTCGGATCGACGCTGGCGTTGGGCGTGTTGACCCAATCACCCGTTGGAATAGCTGGTTCACATGCTGGTTTACCAGGATTGATTGGCCTAATTTTTTGACATTGTCGCGGCGCCAGGACCGTAAAGCGAATGCCTTCCTCGGCCATCAGTTCCAGTGTCCTGCTGTCTGCAGCCGTCTCAGCCAGCCACATTCCCTCCGGCGCGATCCCAAAACGATGCTTGTAGTCAGCGATGCCCCAGCGAATCTGGGTAAGTCTATCCCGCTCGTTAGCCAGGGGCATGATGATGTGGTTGTAGACCTGCGCCATCGCTGAGCTATGGCCACCGAAAATATCACGGCTGCGCCGCTCCCCGTCCTGAATCATGCGATAGGTACGTGCAGCATTGTCGGCTAGCCAACTCAACAGCGTCGGGCCAAAGTTGAAACTCATCCGCGCGTAATTATTCAGGATGCGCGTGATCTGGTTCTGCGTGTTGACAATGCGGGCAGCGCCATTGGTGGCGTAGCACTCGGCACAGATGCGTTCGTTCCAGTCGTGGTACGGTGCCGCGGAGTCCTGCGTCTCGACAGTCTCCAGCCAGGGATTCTCGCGGGGGGGCTGATAGAAGTGTCCGTGGATGCAGACGAAGTGCTTGGTTGTAGCCATCTGGGATCGTTTCCTCATGCAGGTATGCTGCCCCGCTGCGGTTATTGTAAGAGGAATTTCTTGATGGCGGGTTATCGCGACCGGAGCCACGCCAGGAAACCATCGAAAGCTGTTCCCTATTGAACGGGTTTCACTCGATTTTTTGGGACGTTTTCTTATCCATAACTGCCAAATCGCAGGCCCGCCACAGGTACCACGCGGCCACCGAGCGGTAGGGAGACCAGCGTTTGGCCCGCCTGAGCATTACCTCTGGCTTTGGAAGATCCGCCGCCGTCAGCACACGCGACTTGGGAATTCGCTGGAAGGTCAGCGCGAATCCTTTTCGCACCCCATAATCAGTGACCGGTAGTACATCTGGTCTGCCTAGCCGGAAAATCAGCAACATTTCAACCGTCCATGTACCAATGCCTTTGACCTGGCTGAGCCGTTCGATGATCTCAGCATTCTCCAGCTTCAGAATCGCCTTGTGGGTTGGCACTGTGCCATCCAGTGTTCGTAGTGCCAGGTCGCGCATCGCCTTGATTTTGTTTCCGGAGACTCCAGCGGCGCGCAATAGTTCCTCCGGCGTATCCAGGAGTGCCTGAGGGTGCGGATCATCCTCCCCGTAGAGCAGCCGGACACGTTTGTGAATCGTAGCTGCCGCCTTCCCGTGCAACTGCTGATACAGAATTGATTCCAGCAGGGATGTGAAGGGAGTACCGGTGTTCCCCAACCTGAGCGTAAAACCACCGGTCGCCTCCACCCGGTCAATCAAAGCGCCCAGCTTCGGGTCAGCTTTACGGAGATGATCGAGGGCTGCTTCTGGATCGTAAGGCAGTTTGCGGCGACTGATCTTGCTCATGCCATGAGTCTAGCCCTCAACCTGCGGCGCCTGAAAGAACGGGCACCGCAGGGATAGCAAAATACAGGAACTTATTTACTCAGATGCTTCGCCAGGAAATCAGCCATCAGGTGGTTAGCCTCAAGTGCCTCGGGCAGCTTGGTGCTGTACCAGAAAGCATGGGGCAGCGCGTCGTAAACGACGAGTTGCGCATCGTCCCCGGCATTCAGAAAAGCTCGATGCAGATTAATAGTTCCGCTTAACAGCAGGTCGCGTCCGCTGGTGACGAAGAGTGTCGGAGGCAAGCCGTGCAGGTCCGCGTAAATCGGCGAAAGCACGGGATCTTTCGCATCCAGTTTCCCAACGTATTCCGCGTCATGCACACCATCCTCCGGCGGATCGAGATGACCGGAGAGCCCCTTCAGGGCATAAAGCGCCTGCGAATCCCCCGTGCGGGCAAAGTCACCCATTCCAGAAAAAATACCCAGCGCGGCAGGCATCGGCAGGCCCAACTGCTTGAGTTTCACGGCCACCTCGCCAGTCAAGATAGCTCCAGCGGATGTACCGTAAATCACGATCTGCTCCGGCTTGTGCGTTTTGAGCAATTCCCGGTAAACGGCAACAGCATCATCCAGGGCGGCTGGAAACGGAAACTCCGGGGCAAGTCGATAGAGGACTGCGACGACCGTGATCTTCGTCATTCCCGCCATCGGGATACTCTCCGTATAGCTGCCCGAATCGGAATTAAATCCTCCACCATGCAGATTCAAAAGGACTTTATCCCTGTTAGCCGCAGGCAGGTCAGCAGGCACAACAATGCGAACAGGAACGCCCGCAATCTTTTCCTCGGTCAGAGTCGCGGGATACAACGCCAGCCACTGCTTGCTCGCGCCCAACGCCCATTTGTCCGTGCCAGCCCGCCGCTCGGCCAGCGACTCCGGCGGCCCCGCGTCTGGCACAGATTCAGATAGCCAGTAGCGAGATTCACGACTCAAATAACTCGGAACCGGCACAATTCGGGTAATATGCGCCCGACCCTGCTCATCAATGTAGCTGGAGTCACGCTGCGCTGCATCCGCCGCGGTCGTAGGCTGGTGAGCCGCTAGTGGAGTTGTCGCTGGCTTTTCGGGCGGGGCAGGCGACTGCTGAGCGAGAAGATTCGTGCTCGAAAAGAACGCAGTGGATAACCCCACAGCAAGCAAAAGACTACGAGATAAAAATTGGCGCATGACAACTCCGATAGGCGATTGAGGTAGTCCCGACCGTGCTCTTGCAGAACGCGTTCACGATAGCAGATCGTCATCGCATTCGCTAAAAATCGGTTTATCGGCCCGGAGATTCGGTGACATGGTACTCTGACGGAAATTATGCGCAACGCTCAGTTCTTAGTTCTGTCTTCGCTTCTGGTCCTGTCACTGTTCGTTCCAGTTCTCGCTCCGGGCCAGGTCGCAACGCAGACTCCCTCTACCCCAGCAGCTTCCACGACAACAGCGCCAGCGCAACTACCAAGCCTGCCCAAAGATCCTGCCGAAATTTTTGCAGCAGCCGAACCGCTCTACGACTTCTCGTCGCCGACGCTCAAGCCGTGGCATCTTAAAGCCAGCTACCAGCTTTACGATGAGAAAGGCCAGCCCTCTGCCCAGGGAACTTACGAATACTGGTGGGCATCCCCCGGGACATATCGCAGCACCTGGAAGCGGCCAGCTCTTGAGCACACAGACTGGCATGTGGATGGCAAGCACTACAACTCTGAAAGTGGAGAAGCGCTGTATTCACGAACTCAGTGTTCTTGAAGGTCCGTCGCCTTCCCTCATAGGTTCAGCAATGTGGTCAGTTTCTCAATGGGAATACAAACCGTATCTCCTGAATGGAGTCCCAGTCGAAGTTGAAACCACAATAAACGTTATTTATGCCTTTAGTGACTGAGAATAAGCGGATACCTTCTCTGTGGGATACTACTGGCCTATTCTCAGCAGCAAGAAGGTGAGCCCATGAGTCAAGTTTCAACTCCCGACGCAGTAATGAATTTCGTAGGTGGTCAGTGGCAGCCTGCCGCAACGAACGGGGGACTGGAGTTGATCAATCCTGCTACAGGAGAATCACTGGGCCGCAGCGGAGCCGGAGGCGCATCTGAAATTGACGCTGCAGTTGTCGCTGCCAAGGCCGCTTTTCCCGCATGGCGTGCTACTCCCGTTGGCGATCGCATCCAATTTCTCTTCCGCCTCAAGGCCCTCCTGGATGCAAATATCGATGAGCTTGCAGCCCTTATCACCATCGAGAATGGCAAGACGCTGGCAGAGTCAAAGGGAGAGATTCGACGAGGCATCGAAAACGTTGAAGTTGCTTGTGGCATGCCCGTCCTGATGCAGGGCTATTCGCTGGAAGACATCGCTCCCGGGATCGACGAAATCATGGTTCGCCAGCCGCTCGGGGTCGTCGGAGTGATCACGCCCTTCAATTTCCCTATCATGATTCCGCTGTGGTTCCTTCCCTACGCCATCGCGACCGGAAATACGGTGGTTCTGAAACCTTCAGATCGCGTACCATTTGCAGTCCAGCGACTGGTGGAACTGATCGCTGACACCGGCCTTCCATCCGGCGTGGTCAACCTGGTGCAGGGAGGCAAACCTGCCGTTGATGCTCTGCTCGATCACCCTGACGTAAGGGCGATCAGTTTCGTAGGATCCACAGCCGTTGCACAATACGTATACACGCGCGGCTCGGCCACAGGCAAACGGGTGCAATGCCAGGGTGGAGCGAAAAATCACGTAGTTGTTCTGCCCGACGCAGATCAGGAAACCACGACGAAAATCATCTCCGACTCCGCTTTCGGTTGTGCCGGTCAGCGTTGTCTGGCGGTCAGCGTGACGGTCACTGTTGGCGAGGCTCAAAAGTGGTTCCGCGACCGGATCGCTGATGCGGCGTTGAATCTCAAAGTAGGCAATGGACTCGACGAATCTGTGCAAATGGGCCCGGTAATCACATCTGCCAGCCAGGAGCGGGTACAGTCACTCATTTTGAAAGGCGAACAGGACGGAGCGAAGCCTATCGTTGGCGCGAACAACTCATCTGGCAGCTTCATTGCCCCAACAGTTTTGGATGGCCTTCCCGCTGGCAGCGGCCTGATGGAAACCGAGATCTTCGGCCCCGTTCTCTCATTGGTCCACGCCGATAGTGTCGACGAGGCAATCGCCATGATCGACCGTTCAGCCTATGGCAATGCTTCTTCCATCTTCACTGCCAGCGGATCAGCCGCGCGAAAGTTTCGCAACACAGTTTCCACCGGCAACGTCGGAGTGAACATCGGCGTGCCAGCTCCCATGGCGTACTTTCCCTTCAGCGGATGGAAAGGCAGCTTCTTCGGAGTCATGCATGCACAGGGCCGGGATGCTGTGGAATTCTTTACCGACAAAAAGGTCATAGTCGAGCGCTGGCCCAAAGAATGGTCTCGCAAGTTCTAAAACAAACATCGCTCCACTATGGGAGCGCCTCCATCGCCGTTAGCGTGCCGGCTAACGTAATCTGGCCTTCTATACTTGTTCTTGAACGATCATTTCGATGGTGAGTGCAGATGAGTACCGATGTTTCTATGGAAGAAGTGGAGCGTGTTGCCGACCTGGCCAACCTCGATCTGGAAGCAGACGAGAAGCCCCGCATGCAGCGAGATCTCAACGCCATTCTCGGCTATGTGGCGCAGTTGAGTGAATTGAATACCGAGGGCGTCGAGCCCATGGCCCAGGTCAGCGATCTCCTGGATTCTGTGCAGGACTCCGGGCACGGCGCAGATCTCCGCGTCGATGTCCTCAAGCCTTCCCTGGACAGAGCGGCAGTCATGTCACAGGCTCCGGACACAGACGGCGCGTTCTTCAAAACGCCCAAAGTAATCGAGCGGTAGGAAATACGAGACATTCGAATGACAGATATCACTACGAAAGAATCATTGGTAGAGAAGCCGGCGACGATTGCATCACTTCGCGAAGGAATTACTTCCGGCAACATTAAGGCAACTGAATTGGCAGAGCACTATTACGCGCGGATCGAGGCTCACAATCCTTTCCTGAACGTGTATCTCTCGCTCACCAAAGAGCGGGCACTGCAGCAGGCCGCCAACGTCGACGAATTGGCAGCAAAGGGCAATCCCCTGCCTCCGCTGGCAGGCATCCCAGTCGGTATTAAGGATGTGCTGGTAGCGCAAGGCGCACCAGCGACCGCAGGCTCAAAGATTCTTGCTGGCTACCATCCGCCTTATGATGCGACTTCGGTCGCGCGCCTTGAAGCTGCGGGTGCCGTGCTGTTGGGCAAGATCAATTGCGATGAGTTCGCCATGGGCTCCTCAAATGAAAACTCCGCATATGGCCCCGTCCGCAATCCCGTGGACACAGATCGCGTTCCAGGCGGCTCCAGTGGCGGATCTGCTGCTGCTGTCGCCGCCAATCTCGCCGTCGCCACACTGGGCACGGATACAGGCGGCTCGATTCGCCAGCCCGCCAGCTTCTGCGGAGTAGTCGGCGTTTTGCCGACCTACGGACGTGTCTCGCGCTACGGTTTAATCGCATTCGCCTCGTCCCTAGACCGCGTCGGCCCGTTTACCGGCAACGTCCGCGATGCTGCCGAGATTCTTGGCGTCATTGCGGGGCATGATCCAAGCGACGCGACGAGTTCGCGGCTGCCTGTCGGCGATTATGCTGCCGACTCAGAGAAGGAAGTCAAAGGTCTGAGAATCGGCATCCCAGAAGAGTATTTTGGCAAAGGTCTGGATCCTGAAGTTCGAACTGCCATCGAGACCGGGATAGATTCCTTGCGCGCTGCGGGCTGTGAGATCAAGCCCATTAGCCTCAAGCACACCAGCTACGCGATTCCAACCTACTACCTCGTTGCCACAGCCGAGGCCAGCGCAAATCTCGCTCGTTTTGACGGCGTCCGTTACGGGCATCGCTCGCCAAACGCGACAAACTTGTCGTCAATGTACAAGCTCTCCCGTGAAGAGGGTTTTGGTCCAGAGGTGAAGCGCCGCATTCTGCTCGGAACTTACGCACTGAGCGCTGGATATTACGACGCGTACTACAAGAAAGCGCAGCAGGTTCGGCGCTTGCTGGCAGAGGAATTCCTCTCCGCATTTGCAGACGTAGATGCAATCGTGACTCCAACAGCCCCCACAGCCGCATTCAAACTCGGCGAAAAGACTGACGATCCTCTGGCGATGTATCTCGCTGACATATATACCGTTACGGCAAGTCTGGCGGGTATCTGCGGCGTTACGGTACCTTGTGGCGCGACCAGCTCCGGTCTGCCAGTCGGCATGCAGGTACTCGCAACGCATTTCGGTGAGGGAACGGCATTTCGGGTTGCTCGCGCGGTCGAAGCAGCACAATCGTAAAAGACGAAGAAGAAGTCAGATTTTTCCCAGGTGAATTGCGCGTAAGATCGGTGCGCATATGCACCCAAAAGGGAAATATGTTGTTCTGCCTGCGCTGCTGGCGGCCTGGATCATGGCGGTTGCCTGTGGCCCTCGGCTACTCGCGGTCACTCCGCCGAAGAAACCGCACGTCGTAGTCCTAGGCGCGGCGCGGCAGGTACCTTACTCAAAGGCTGGTGATCCAGCCGGCGCGGGCCCCGACGAAACGACACTCAAGACCCGAGCCCTGCTTGTCGATGGACGAGTCAGCGAGTGGACGACCGGGGACTCGCACGACGTAACCGACCGCAGTTTTGTGGTGCGCCGGGTGCTCCGGGTGAACGACGCGTTGCCCAATGACGCAAAACCAGCTGCTGGAGATAAACCATCCATCGGCCCGGCCATGCACTGGGTCTGGCAACGTGGGCCCTGGCTTCTCGTCGATCGCCTGACCGGACACGTCACTGCTCTCAAACTCCCAGATTACGACCCCGGCGCCAGCCAGATGGCGTGGTTTCGAGACTACGCAGCCTATTGTGGCGTCCCTGCAACAGGGAAAAGCCTCTACGCGGTCGTCGCCCAGATTTCCGTTCGAAAGCCGGTACTGGCAAAAAAACTCACCGAGTACGACGCAGCCAATCATCCCTGGCCTGTTTGCGGCATTCCCGACTGGCAGAGAGATCCTCTGAAAGTCACTTTTCATCCCGCCGGTCGCGATGCGGTAAGCTTCGATGTCATCGGCGGCTCCGCGATGTTGGTGGAGGAGGGGGATGCACCCGATCCGCCAGCCAAGCCCTAGTAGCTATCCAATTTGCTGATTCTGCCATCGGAGGATGGTTTAGAGATACGTGTGCTCAAGTCGCAGAGGAGCGCAATCCGTTAGAATCAAGCGGATTTCTCAACGATCGTACGACAGGCCCTCAGGAGTTGCAATGATCCGTTTCCCACTGAAGTTTTTGCCCTTGGCAATCCTCGTAGCTGCCAATGCAGCCTCATTGTCAGCACAACCAGCCCCCTCTATCAGCCCGGCAGATGCGACTGTCTGCGACATCCTCGCCGCTCCCAAGTCCTTTGATGGCAAGATTGTGCGAATCAAAGGCACCGTCATCGCGGGCTTTGATGAATTTGGCATTCGCGACGCAAGCTGCAACGGGACAGTGAATACCATCTGGCTCTCATATCCAGAGGGAACCAAAGGGAAGGCGGGCCCAATCGCCTTGCTGACGCTGCAAGCGGCCAAGAACAGCCCCGGTGAAGCGCCATCACCGCGTCCCGCAGTCACGCTCGATAAGAACCCGGACTTCATCAAGTTCGATACTCTGCTTTCAACGCCAATAAAATTGCCGGGCAGGTGCCTGGGGTGTGTCCGATCAACAGTTACGGCTACGCTTATAGGACGCCTCGACGGGGTCGCCAGCGCAGGTCTTGAGCGGGATCCGAAGGGTATGTTCACGTCGGTATCAGGATTTGGCAACTTAAACCGGTACAGTGCTCGCCTCGTTCTGCAATCTGTAACTGATGTAACAGCGCAGGATATCGACTTCGCCAAAGCTGCCAAGCTGCCTAAGGAGGACGGAGACAACAGCAAGGGCGATCCAGTCGCAGGGGCGCATGAGGCGGCGCGTTTTTTCGGGGCAGGGAACCCGGCGGGTACGCAGATTGAACGCGCAGCCCTCGCATTCGGCAAACCGGGTGAAGACAATGGCGTAGTCGTCGGATTTGGGACGCTCGGGGAGCTACGCGCCGCTGATGAAGGCAAAGGCGCTGCCGCCTCTCCCGAAGGCCTGCTCTATTTAGCCAGCTTTGACGCCAGCCGACTGAAGGGTAAAGCGCTTAGCGAGGCGATTGTCCATTCGGGCCAGCTGATTGCCGACATTCGCGCCGGACAGTTCACCGACGACATATATCAGTTGGAGGGCCGGGCATGGCAAACTACGGTGCTGAGCGCCGTGGCTTTCCATGAAAAGACCCTCACGTTACCCGACGGCAGCATAGTGTGGAACTCCAACTGGATCAACGACGAGCGCGGGAAAGCGATAGCCGCAGCTATCGATTCCTACCTGACTTTATGGTCGGGATTTGGAAGGTAACACTGGCTTAAAGCGGTTCGCGCCGTCACAGAGAGCCTGGGAGTAGTCATGGAATCATTTCAAGAGTTGCTGGTACAGGCTGAGATAGCTCACGGTCACTTGTGCGCCGGGCAGATCCTGGGTGTCAGGATGGCAATGCTAGCCTGCAAGGAACTGGGGGTCGAAGATCCGCGAGGCGCCGACCGGAAGGCAATGGTGAGCTTCGTTGAGATTGACCGCTGCGCCACTGACGCAATCGGCCTGGTTACAGGCTGCCGCCTGGGCAAACGGGCCCTCAAATTTCGCGATTGGGGCAAGATGGCGGCCACCTTTGTAAATCTGAAAACCGGCCGGGCACTCCGTGTTGTAGCCCTAGAGAATTCACGGGACCTAGCACGCGAACTTCATCCCGAGATTGAAAACAAAGGGCAACAGCAGATGATGGCCTACCGGGAACTCAGCGACCAGCAGCTGTTTCGTCAGCAGTGGGTGACCGTCGATCTGCCTCCGCGAGAGATGCCAGGATACAAAGGCCAACGGGTAACTTGCGCCGAATGTGGGGAGGGCGTGAACTTTGACCGGTTTGTCGAACGAGAGTCGGCTACCGGACAAACGATCCTGCTTTGCCTGAGCTGTGCGACCCCCGAACTTCGCTACTGGCGAGATCTGGATAACGGCTCAAAACACGATTGATCGCAACTCCAGGCCAAATCAGGTGCTAACGGGCAAGTTTTTTGACAGCAGGCGCTCCACCCCTGTCTTATTAGGGTTATCGGTTTGCTAGACTGATTGCGATGCTGTAGCGGTTGGAATAGACGCAGAATTTGCGGGTATCCTGAAAACACAGTATCGAAACAAAAGCAGTGTCGAACAGGAAGCAGAAGGCAGTTGGGCTGCTGCTGCGGGTTGGCAGATCGGGCAGCGACCGACGTGCCGGGTTTGTCAGAGGACGGAATTCTTGTCCAGACCAACCTCGGCGGACCATTCCCGGAGACAACAATTTACTGAGGGTAGCGGGCCTTTGGGCTGAATGCGCCTGCGTCCGGACCGGGCTTTTATGACCGATGTCCAGGCAGAAGAAGGATGTTTGTGTTGATGAGTTTTGCGATGTTGGCTGGTGGATTCAGCTTTGGCCCAGGCGGTTCGGGCTTCTCACTCCTGTTGCCCGTGCTGATGATTGGCGTGGTTTACCTGATGATGATTCGCCCGCAACAAAAGAAACAAAAGCAGTGGGCGCAGATGCTTTCAGATTTGAAGACAGGCGACCGGATCACTACAACCGGTGGTATTCGCGGCACCATCATCAGCATCAAGGATGACGCACTGACCCTGCGGGTTGCCCCCGACGGCATCAAGATTGAGGTGGTGAAGAGCTCCATTGCTTCCGTAACCACCCAGGAAGAAGGAAGCAAGTAGCCACAAGCAGCTGCCTACAGCGGCTGACCATGTGCGCACTGACCATATAACCATGAAGAAAAATCTGAACGGCAAGATTGCGATCATTTTCGGCGTCCTGTTGATCTGCCTCTACGGCATCTTTGGAATTCCCAAGGGTATAACCGGAGCGGCAATCGGACAGGCGATCACGCAGCGTATTCACCTTGGCCTCGACCTTCGCGGCGGAGCTCACTTGGTGTTGCAGGTCCATGTAAAAGACGCTGTGAAGGCGGACGCGGATAACACCGTAGCCCGCATCGAGCAGGATCTGCAGACGAATCACCTGACCTTTGCGCAGGTAGTTCCAAATCCAGATGCGCCGCAGACTATTACGGTTTCCGGTACAGATCCTGCCAAGTCCAGTGACGTTCGCAACGAACTCACCGATCGCTACGGCGCGGAGTATGACATTGCGAGCCTGAGCGGCAATACGGGCTTCACGATGACCATGAAGCCGTCGCTCCTTGCCGATCTGGAATCGAAGACCGTCGACCAGTCCATCGATACCATCCGCGACCGCGTGGATCAGTTGGGCGTAAGCGAACCTGAAATTCAACGCTACGGCCTCGGCGAGAATCAGATCCTCGTTGAACTGCCAGGCATCGATAATCTGGATCGGGTCAGCGACATCATTCAGTCCACTTCGCGCCTCGAGGTCCATGAAGTTACCGGCAATCCTCAAGGCTACGCCAGCGAGCAGGAAGCGTTGGCAAGCGTGAACGGTTCGCTGCCTGCAGATGAAATCATCCTGCACGGCGATAGCCAGGGCATCACCTCAGACGGTCAGGATCATGTCTTCCGCCTCAAGGCAGTGTCGATTGTTGGCGGTCGTGACTTCCGCGACGCCAGCGCAATCGATTCAAGTGACACTGGTCGGCAGGGCGTAAACTTCGTCCTCACCAATGCAGGTGGCGAGCGCTTCTACGATTACACCTCGTCGCACATCCACACCTACATGGCAATTGTCCTCGGCAGCCGGGTTAAGAATGTGGCTATCATCAACGGCGCCATTCGCGACAACGGTCAAATCGAAGGACAGTTCACCAAAGAGCAGATCGAGACTCTTTCCTTCACGCTTCGCACCGGCGCTCTGCCAGCAAGTATCACCCAGCTGGAAGCACGCACAGTGGGAGCTTCGTTAGGTTCTGACTCCATTCGCCAGGGAGTTATCGCCGCCATAGCCGGAATGCTGGCGGTCATGATCTTCATGCTGATTTACTATCGCGGCTCAGGTATCAATGCGGATCTTGCATTGTTTCTGAACCTTGTGATTCTGCTTGGATTTATGGGTTACAGTCATGCCACGCTGACTCTGCCAGGCATCGCCGGAGTTATCCTCACGATCGGTATGGGTGTCGATTCCAACGTTCTGATCTTTGAACGCATACGGGAAGAGATTCGCGCAGGCAAAGGGCCGGCGCAGTCAGTCAGTCAAGGCTTTGCTCACGCCTGGATAACCATTGTTGATACGCACGTCACAACCATCGTCTCTGCAGCCATCTTGTTCATGTTTGGTACTGGGCCGGTTAAAGGATTTGCTGTCACGCTGACATTCGGTCTGCTTGCAAACCTGTTTACCGCTGTCTTTGTATCGCGTGTAATTTTCGACTCGCATGTGAATCACAAGCTGGTAGGTCAGAAGCTCTCGATTTAGCGAGTTGGTTGTTTACTGAGTTAGTAAGTTAGCGATTGGCCTTGCATGAGACGGAGCGGTTAGAGTTAACCGCCCTCTGATGCAGCCAATCGGGAAGGTATAAGAATCGTGGAACTTTTTCACAACGTAAATATCGACTGGCTGGGAAAGAAGTGGTATTTCCTAGGCTTTTCACTCATCTTCAGCGTAGCTGGTCTGATCTCCATGGGATTGCATCTCGCCCACACCGGCAGCCCCGTTCCCCTGGGTGTAGACTTCCGCGGTGGCACGCAGGTGCTGGTGCAGTTCCAAAACGCACCCGATCTGGACCAGATTCGTAGGGCCACGGAGGCCGCTGGTCTCAACGCAAAGATCGTCAGCTACGACGTGCCTGAAAAGCACCAGATGCTGATCAGCCTCCCAGAGCAATCAGACGCATCGGTAGATGCGGGCAGAACGCAGATTGTGACCACGCTGCAGACCCACTACGCCAATCCTGCGACCGTGGTGAAGGTTGAGTCCGTCGGGCCTACCGTGGGCCACCAGTTGGAGAAGCAGGCGGGCCTTGCCACTCTCTACTCTTTGATCGGTATGCTCATCTACCTCTGGTTCCGATTCGAGCTGATCTATGGCGTAGCTGCTGTTGTTGCAGTGTTCCATGACACGCTGATTACTGTGGGCTTTTTTGCGCTTACAAATCGCGAAATTAGTCTTACCGTGATCGCCGCCATTCTCACGCTCGTCGGCTACTCGATGAATGACACTATCGTAGTTTTTGATCGTATTCGCGAAAACCTTCGCCTGTCTCGCCGCGAGAGCCTTACGGACCTGGTAAATCGCAGTATCAATCAGACTTTGAGCAGGACTGTGCTCACTTCCGGATTGACATTCCTCACTGTCGTCGCGTTATATCTCTTTGGCGGCGAAGTATTGCGCGGCTTCTCTTTTGCGCTGGTAGTAGGCATACTGATCGGCACCTACTCGTCGATCGCCGTTGCTGCTCCCATGTTGGTCGCCTATCAGGACTGGCGTGCAAGCAAGGGCAAGGCTGCTGTTTTGCCTGCAGCCAAGCGGAACAAAGCATAGGCCCAGCTTGAGAAAACATCATGGTTGCACTGTTTTTGAAGCATGTTTTGCAGGGGATGGGTTGTTCTGATATAGGTGAAGCACGCTTGTGAATGCTTGAGATTGAACCGGTAAAAGAGCCGGGAACAAATTCTGCACCACCGGTGTCTAAAGTCAAAGAACCTAATACGAGTTTCGAGGTCGGCCATGTTTGAAGATTCAACATTCGAATCAAGCAATCGGATCAAGAAGACCAATTGGTGGATCATCGCGACGTTTGCGCTGAATGTAGCCATTCTGACCGTCATGATCCTGATCCCGCTGATCTATCCGGAGGCACTCCCCAAGGCCGCCATGAGCACTCTGTTGGTAGCGCCCCCGCCGCCGCCGCCACCACCGCCCCCGCCACCGCCAGATATCCCGCACCCTGTTCAGGTCAAGCCTCAGATGATGAATAACGAACTGATGGCTCCTACCAAAATTCCTAAAGAAATCAAGATGGTTCAGGAGAAGGAAGCTCCTCCCTCCACAAGCTTCGGCGTCGCAGGTATGGAAGGTATGGCAGGCGGAGCACCTGGCGGAGTTATCGGCAGTGTATTCGGTACCGGTCCTGCAAAGCCCGTCGTGAAGCAGGAAGCACCCAAGAAAGTAAATATCTCTCAGGGTGTTGCAACCGGATTGCTTCTTCAGAAGGTTCAGCCTACCTATCCGGCAATCGCTAAGGCAGCCCGAGTTCAGGGTACTGTCGTTCTGCAGGCCACTATCTCCAAGAATGGTTCCATCACCAATCTGCGTGTTCAGAGTGGACCAGCAATGTTGCAGCAAAGCGCTCTCGATGCGGTCAGAAATTGGCGGTACAAGCCGTACTTGCTCAATGGTGATCCAGTCGAGGTCGAAACAACTGTTAACGTTGTCTTCAGCCTGGGAGGCTGATGCACTAATTTGGGTGACTCTCCCGTCTAACAGGAAGTCATCTACGCAATGGCCTGAATGCGTATCAGTAACGGACGCATTCCGCAGCGGTAGCAAATCCACTTACGCAGCATAGAACGCATCCCCTAGGAGGAACGATTCAGTGATTCTCGCTCAGCTTGCAAATTTCGCCCCGCACTCGACCGGTTTGGCAATGTTCCAGGACACCGCTGCCGGCCCTGACTTCAGCCTTTTGGGCCTGTTGAACAACATGGGATGGCCGGCACGTATCATCGCCCTCATCCTCTTCATCATGTCCATCTGGTCGTTGGCCGTTATGATCGACCGCTACCTGTACTTCACGGCAGCTCGTAAGCAGTCGCGTGAGTTTGCTCCCAAGGTTGCCGGTGCACTCAAGGACAGCAAGCTCGAAGAGGCCATCAAGATCGCCGACCGCAGCAAGAAGTCTCACCTTGCCGAGGTTGTCACCGCTGGTCTGCAGGAATTCAAGAGCACTGGCGGCGCGGTTAACGAAGAGACCATCGAAAGCTCCAAGCGCGCTCTCGAGCGGGCTGAAGCAATCGTTCATGCCAAGCTGAAGCGCGGCCTGGGCGTTCTCGCCACCATCGGATCGACGGCGCCATTCGTCGGACTGCTCGGAACGGTTATCGGTATTTTGAACGCCTTCCAGCAGATCGCCACCCAGAAGTCTTCCGGTATCGGCGCAGTTGCCGGTGGTATTTCAGAAGCTCTGGTCACCACCGCCTTTGGATTGCTCGTCGCTATCCCGGCCGTTATGACCTTCAACTACTTCAGCGGACGCGTAGAAGCCTTCGACGTCGAGATGGATAACTCCTCGAGCGAGCTGGTTGACTACTTCATCAAGCAGAGCCACAAGCGCTAATCGCGCAGGTACACTGCTGAGCCTATAAGGTTACGAGCGAGATTCTCTTGCAGGCAGGGAAGATGAATCTTCCCTGCCAGCGTTTCAGCAGAGATACATGGCTTGAACCAGGCTCGATGAAGACCGATCAGAATTTCTTGAAAAGCGTGGAGCATATACATGGGCATTTCAGTACGCAACGAAGGCGCCAAGGTCAACTCGAACATCAATGTCACCCCAATGGTAGACGTGATGCTCGTGCTGCTGATCATCTTCATGGTCATCACACCGATGCTCCAGAATAAGGTCAATGTTGATCTGGCTAAGACAGACAACCCAACGTCCATGCCCGACGCGGACAAAGAAGATGCAATCGTTGTCGCTGTAACGCGCGATGGTTCCGTCTACTTGGGGCAGGATAAGGTCGCGCCCTCTGAACTCGGAGGCAAAGTTCGAGACAAGCTGGCAGATAAGCCAGGCAAAGAGATCTTCGTCCGTGCAGACGCACGCGCCAAGTATCTCGATGTTGAGAACGCGATCGATGATGTTCGTTCTGCCGGCGTTGAATCGGTCGGACTTTTGACAGAAAAACGGCAGTCACCAGGCGAATAACCCGCGATCAAGCTGGGAAAAATTCAGGAGTTTATGACATGGCAATGACAGGTGGGTCCGGTCCTGGAGGCATCTCCTCCGACATCAACGTAACTCCACTGATCGACGTACTACTGGTTCTCTTGATCATTTTCATGGTCATCGTGCCGGTTGTGCCTAAGGGTCTGGACGCGCTAGTTCCTCAGCCGCCCAAGAACCCCGAACAGTCAAAGCCCGATGATCGCACCATTGTTGTGTCGGTACTGCACACTAATGGAGGAAATGCGGCTTACAAGATCAACCAGGATGACGTTGCCAAGGGTGACATCCTTGCCCGTCTCACGGCAATCTATTCCAATCGCGCAGAGCGCGTCATGTTCATCAAGGGCGATGACGATGTCAACTTCGCACAAGTTGCAGACATCATCGACATCGGTCATTCCGCGGGCGTGGATCACGTCGGATTGATCACCCCGAAAATTGCAGCAGGACAGTAGCAAAGTGGCCCGGCCTCGGCAGGGCTGCTTTTTTTCTTGCCGTTTAGCGTAGAACCCGGTACGCAGGCAAGCCAACCGGAATATGCTCATATGTCTGGACGCGAAAGCTCCCATTCGCTTCCAGCCGCGCGGAGACACCAGGCGCGATAAACCTGGCGACGACTCGAAGGAGAAGGATACGAACATGAATCGAATCGCACGTCTGCCGGTGCTAACGGCTGTCCTGGTCGCCATGATGGTTTCGATGACCGGATGCGACCGCCTGCGGGCCCGGGATCAACTCAACAAGGGAGTAGAAGCGTACAAGGCAGGGCGATACGAAGAGGCAATCCGCCGCTTCCAGGATGCCACCAAGTATGACCCAACGCTTCCTATGGCCAAGTCCTATTTGGCGACTGCGCTATCGCAAAACGTCGTCCCTGGCCTGAAGAGTGCCGACAATCTGAAGACCGCGCAACAGGCGATCGACATGTATCAAGAGGTGCTCGCTCAGGATCCCAGCGACATCAACAGTATGAAAGGCATTGCAAGCCTCTACTACAACATTCAGAAATTCGATACAGCCAAGGAATGGCAGAAGAAGGTTCTTGCGGTCGACCCAAAAGATCCTGAAGCGGCTTACACCGTAGGCGTAATCGACTGGACCCAGGCACACGAAAATCTACTCAAAGCCTTGCCGGGTGGCGTCAATGATGACGGTGTAGGAAATGTCAAGGCATTGGTCAAAAGTACTTGCTCTGACATCCAGAAGGCTAATGGTCCTTTGGTCGAAGAGGGTCTGAAATACCTCAGCATGGCCATTCAGAATCGTCCTAACTACGATGATGCAATGTCCTATCTGAACCTCACCTATCGTCGCAAAGCCGATGTCGACTGCGGCAACGAAGCAGCTCGTAAAGCTGACGTTGCGTCCGCTACCGAGTGGAGCCAGAAAGCTATGGGCACCCGCAAGGAGAACGAAGCCAAGAAGGATAAGGGACCGGGCGGCATCGTTATGGATTCAAGCGGCAACATGAAGTAAAGCAATCTGATCCTGTAACAGCATGGAAAAGCCTCCCGTTAGGGAGGCTTTTGTGCTTTTGGGT
>Ga0302140_10003371_pt1 | contig 20527 bp, 19 predicted proteins | sample I_Bog_E1_1_FD_202095 | JGI IMG/M metagenome (GOLD analysis project Ga0302140, IMG submission 202095) | Peat permafrost microbial communities from Stordalen Mire near Abisko, Sweden - I_Bog_E1_1 | ecosystem: Environmental > Terrestrial > Soil > Wetlands > Peat | place: Sweden: Abisko, Stordalen... | reverse complement strand
GGCATCGCCAACTCGGCTCTCTTCACGGTGGTCACCACCGACGCCAGTTGCGGCGCGGTGAACAATGCGCACGACAGCCTGACGCCCCTGGGTGGACTGGTGCCGCTGATCAATATCGAACTGGGCGAAGTGGTTTTCGGAGGCGTGGGCTCGGGGCTGTATGGCGTGCTGCTGTTCGCCATCCTGGCGGTATTTATCGCCGGACTGATGGTGGGCCGTACCCCCGAGTACCTGGGCAAGAAGATCGAGCAGAAGGAAGTCAAAATGGTGATGCTGGCGGCGCTGGTGCTGGCTTTCACCATCCTGGGCTTCTCGGCGGTAGGCGCGGTGATTCACTTCCCGCACAATAGCTGGGTGAATTCGCCGGGTGCGGCTACCGCCAACCTGGGCAACAATGGGCCGCATGGGCTCACCGAGATGCTGTACGCCTACACCAGCGCGGTGGGCAACAACGGCAGCGCCTTCGCCGGCATCAACGCCAATACGCCTTATTTCAACACCACCATCGGAATCGCCATGCTGTTCGGACGCTTCCTGATGATGATCCCGCTGCTGGCCGCCGCCGGCAGCCTGGCGCAGAAGAAACTGGTGCCCGTTTCGGCCGGCACCTTCCCCACCCATGGACCGCTCTTTGTGGGCCTGCTGGTGGGCGTAATCGTGATTGTCGGTGCACTCACCTTCTTTCCGGCGCTTTCGCTGGGGCCGGTGGTGGAGCACTTCTTCATGAATGCCGGCAGGCTCTGGAGCTAATATCGATGGCAACCACCATGACACCACCTCCCGCTGCAGATCCCGTCTCGTTGATGCCCAAAAAGGGCTCGCGGGCGCGTCCCCTGTTCGATCCGCCGATCGTCAGGCGCGCGCTCAAGGACTCGTTCGTCAAGCTGAATCCGCGCCTCATGATGAAGAACCCCGTCATGTTCGTGGTGGAAGTAGGCGCCGCGATGACCACCATCCTGGCGGCCCGCGATATCGTTACCGGTGCGGCCCTCGCCGGCTTCACCTTCCAGATCACCCTCTGGCTCTGGTTCACGGTGCTGTTCGCCAATTTCGCCGAAGCCATGGCGGAAGGCCGCGGCAAAGCTCAGGCCGACACTCTGCGCAAGACCAAGACCGAAACCACCGCCCGCCGCCTGCTCAACGGCAGCGGCAAGAACGAGACCGTGGCGGCCACGCAACTGCGCTCGGGCGACGTGGTGCTGGTGGAGATGAACGAAACCATCCCCGGCGATGGCGACGTGATCGAAGGCATCGCCAGCGTGGACGAATCGGCCATCACCGGCGAGAGCGCGCCGGTGATCCGCGAATCGGGCGGCGACCGCAGTGCCGTCACGGGCGGCACCAAGGTGCTCTCCGACTGGATCAAGGTGAAAATCACTTCCAACCCCGGCGAGACGTTCCTGGATCGCATGATCGCTCTGGTGGAGGGCGCGGCGCGGCAGAAGACGCCCAACGAAATCGCCCTCAACATCGTGATCGCCGGCCTGACACTGATCTTCCTGGTGGCGGTGGTTTCTTTGCAGCCCTTCGCCATCTATAGTGTGTCGGCCAGCGGCAACGGCGCCACGCCGCCCACCGTGACGGTGCTGATCTCCCTGCTGGTCTGCCTGATTCCGACAACCATCGGCGGGCTGCTCTCGGCTATCGGAATCGCCGGCATGGACCGCGTGATGCAGCACAACGTGCTGGCCATGAGCGGGAAGGCGGTGGAAGCGGCGGGCGACGTCAATACCCTGCTGCTCGACAAGACCGGCACCATCACCCTGGGCAATCGCCAGGCGGTGGAGTTCATCCCAATAGGCAACATCGGCGAACCCGAACTGGCCGACGCGGCGCAGCTTTCGAGCCTGGCCGACGAGACCCCCGAAGGCCGCTCCATCGTGGTGCTGGCCAAGCAGAAGTACAACATTCGCGGGCGCGAAGTGGCGGAACACGAAGCGCACTTCATCCCCTTCACGGCGCAGACGCGCATGAGCGGCGTGGATATCGACGGCCGTTGCGTCCGCAAGGGCGCCACCGAACAGGTGATGGAGTTCGTACGCGAGCACGGCGGCACGGTTCCCACCGAATTGATGGAGATTACCGAGCGTATCTCGCGTTCCGGCGGCACGCCCCTGGTGGTGGCCGACCGCGACCGCGCGCTGGGCGTAATCCACCTGAAGGACGTCGTGAAGGGCGGCATGCGCGAGCGCTTCCAGCAATTGCGCGCCATGGGCATCCGCACCATCATGATCACCGGCGATAATCCGTTGACCGCGGCCGCCATCGCGGCGGAAGCCGGCACCGACGATTTTCTGGCGCAGGCCACCCCTAAAGACAAGATGGACCTGATCAAAAAGGAGCAGGCCGGCGGACGCCTAGTGGCCATGACGGGAGATGGCACCAACGACGCCCCGGCGCTGGCGCAGGCGGATGTCGGCGTGGCCATGAACACCGGCACGATGGCCGCTAAAGAGGCCGGTAATATGGTGGACCTCGATAGCAATCCCACCAAGCTGATTGAAATAGTAGCTATCGGCAAACAGTTACTGATGACGCGCGGCGCGTTGTTCACGTTTTCCATCGCCAACGACGTGGCCAAGTACTTCGCCATTCTGCCGGCCATGTTCATGACTATGTATCCGGTGATGGGCAAGCTCAATATCATGGGGCTGCACAACGCGCAAAGCGCCGTGCTGGCGGCGGTGATCTTCAATGCGTTGATCATTATGGTGCTGATTCCGCTGGCGCTGCGCGGCGTGAAGTATCGCGCCATGAGCGCCGCGGCGCTGTTGCGCAGGAATCTGTTGGTGTATGGAGTGGGCGGGGTCATCGCGCCCTTCCCGGGCATCTGGCTGATCGACAGGTTATTGGTATTGCTGCATTTGGCGTAGCCGAGCCGCGACCGTGAGGGAGCGATCTTTCTGAGGAGACTGATATGAAACAACTCATCATTGCCGTTCGCGTGACCCTGGTCTTCGCCGTTCTTACTGGCGTGGCGTATCCGCTGCTGGTAACGGGACTCGCCAGGGCGATCTTTCCCCACCAGGCGGATGGCAGCCTGATCCAGCCCGGCGGGAAGACCGTGGGGTCGGAACTGATCGGCCAGCGATTCACCCGCCCCGAGTATTTCCAGGGCCGTCCTTCAGCCGCCGGCAACGACGGCTACGATGGTTTAGCGTCGGGCGGCTCCAACCTCGGGCCCACCAACCAGCATCTGGTCGACCGCGTGCAGGGCGACGTCAAGAAATTCCGCGACGCTAATCCCAACGCTACCGGTCCTCTGCCGGCCGATCTGTTGACCGCCTCCGGCAGCGGTCTCGACCCCGATATCAGCCCGGCCTCCGCCGAGGCGCAGGTACCGCGCGTGGCCGCCGCCCGTGGAATGAGCGCGGACGCGTTGCGGGCACTCGTGACTTCCCACACCGAGGGCCGGCAGTTCGGCATTCTGGGCGAGCCGCGTGTCAACGTTTTGAAACTGAATATGGCGCTGGATCAAGCCGCGCCCGTCAGGAAGTAGAAGGTTCGAATCCCACCTGGGGAGCCAATTCTCAAATTGGCCGTTTTTCGTCCCGATCATCGCTTCGTCCCCTCCGCCAGCCTCACGCGCAAGTGCCAACATGTCAAATGGTTGGCGATATTCTGCGGTGAGAACTCCGGCCTTCCAAACGCAGTTCGAGAGTAGAAAATTCAGGAGTCGCCGTTTTTGCGCCGGTTCCTGCCTTTCGAACAGGTCGTGCGCGCGGTGGGCCAGGTGCAACAACTGGACGCCTTCCTCAATGTAGGTCTGGTTGGCGACTTGGTGCGTCGCGACGTCGCGCAGGAGGCGGTCCTGCTCGGTGCGCCACTCGGCCGACTTGGCGTCGAAGAAGGCCGTGTCGATCCGGCCGTCGAGCTTGTCCAGGTACATGGCGTCGATGCGGCTTTGGAGGCGGCGGTACTCGGTCTGGAGTCGGGCGATGGCTTCGTCGTGGAAGGCTACCTCGCGGGCCCGACGAGCATCGATCTCACGACCGCATGGCAAAGGTTCAAGATCACCGGTACACTCGCGGGCGGGCAGACAGGACTCTGGATTGTTGTGCGGCAGTTCGCCGGGAACGGTGACAATTGGACCAGCGGCGCCATCTACCTGTGGGGCGCGTGCCTGCAGCATGGTAACGATCCGAAGAACGGCTACGCCCGCACGTGGGCGTCGCAGACTACCGGGAGCCGTTGCGGACCATCGCGATTCGGATTCGCAAAAAGCAGGGGGAACTGTTTGGCGACGGCAGCGCAGTGAAGCACTTCGCGGTGCGAACGAATCTGTGGGAGTGGAAACCGAAGCGGCTGTTGGTATGGCACCGCGAGAAGGCGGGCACGATAGAGGCCGTACACGACGTACTGAAGAATGAGTTGGCTGGCGGGGTTCTGCCGTGTGGGCGCTATGGAGCCAATGCGGCTTGGTTCCGGATGGCGGTAATCACCTATAACGTACTGACCGCGATGAAGCGCCTGGTGTTGCCACCGGATATGCAGACGGCACGTCCCAAGCGGCTGCGGTTTTTGATTTTCCAGCAACCGGGCAAGCTGATCCAGCATGCCCGAAAGACGGTGCTGCGGCTGGGCAGAACGTGGACCCGGTTTTCGAACTGGAGGTGCGCTATGGAAGTGTTGGTTTTGCCTGCACGGGCGCAGGAAAGGGCGACCGAAACGGGCTTACGGACGGATTATACGAGGCGATCCCAGGGGAGGTGTATCGAAACATGGGCAGATTGACAAAACGACCACCGTAGTCGGCCATCCACCGGCCTGAAAATGGCTGACGACAGTGGCTCGCGCCGCGAGCCACCACGATTTCCCCCATCGGAGCGCTTGAGTTCTTCGTCACCGCTGGCCTACAGACGGATTACGGTCTTGTTGACACGCACCGTGGTCACGTGTTAACGATGAATGTGGCACGGGAGTCGTCTGAAGGCCACGTTTGGTGACGGCCTGACAGACTAGCTCATGAGACAAAAGGGTATCGACGATGGCACATCAGGTTGTCGCACTGAACTGCCCCAATTGCGGCGACACGGTCGACACCGCGCAGAAGACATGTCGCTTCTGCCGGCAGCCTGTGATCATATCGACGTTCAACAGCGTCTTCTCGATGCCCGCGCCTCTCTTGAACAAGTATGCAGGTGCATACAGACAGGCGCTGGCGACCCAGCCGGACAACAGAGACATCAATCTTTCCATCGCCATGTGCTACCTGAAACTGCGCCTCTTCGACAAGGCGCTTGGGGCCTTCGAAAAGGCGATGGAGGACAACTTCGACAACGCGGACGCGTTCTTCTCGGCCGCGATCTGTCTCCTGCGTGGACAAAAGGCCTTTCTCGCGCAGCGACCGCAGATCGACAAGATCGAAGAGTACATCACCGCAGCGATCATGATCGAGCCGAAGGGGATCTATTTTTATTTTCTCGCTTACATCAAGTACGACTATTTCAGTCGGAAGTCGTTCAACACGAAGCCAACCTATCAAGACGCCTACGCCGAGGCTCAGCAGAAGGGGTTTTCGCAATTCGATGTGGAGCAACTCTACGCGATCCTGGGGGTGAGCAAACCGGACTGCATCTAGCGAAACCACATGTAACGGCACCACACAGATTCACGGATCAAACGGGTCTACTAGAAAAAGCGCAGGCTTCAGCCATGGCGACTTTGAAAACTAACGGGAGGAACGCATCATGGGACTAGGTGAAATGGCAGCGGGAGCAGCAATGAACCAGTTGCAACTGAATAACGAGAGAAAAAGGGCTCTGAAGGGAAGGAATCCCGAACAACAGAGTGTCATCAAGTACTTCCTTGGCAGTGGCGGCGGTTGTCTGTCGATGTTTTCGAGTGGCCTGACCGATGAGCAATACGAGGGCATGGTCATGTCAAAGGCCAAAGCTACGGATTTCAGGGCAAAGGCACTTGGAAAGATCGGGCTCGACGAGTCCCAAGTCAACGAAATAGAACCGATACACTTCGAAGGCTACCTCTTCGAGAACAAGAGCGCCTATGCCAAGCCTGGAACAGATGGTAAGTGGCGTAGTTCTGCCTACCAGATATCCTGGATATTCTTCAGTTCGACGCAGGTGTACGTGTATCAGTACACTTTTAATATGGATGAAGACGGCCGCAAGGAACAAACCGAAGAGTACTTCTATAAAGACATCACGAACTGCTCCACCGCTTCAGATACAGTCGAAAAGACCGTGGTCGAAAAGAGCGGCTGCAAAGGAGACGAGAAAGTCACTCGCAAGAACGTCGATTCAACGCGGTTTGCTATTGTAGTTCCCGGTGACAAATTCTACTGTTCGATGGTGCAGAGCGAATACTCGGAAAAAGCAGTTCAAGGTATGAAGGCGAAGTTGCGGGAGAAGAAGGGATAAGAGTCGCTACGCTGTGGAGGAGAGGGTGGAGAGATTGGCCTCGCCCCCCTCGCGGATCAAGGCAGAAAACGCGCCGTGCCACGGTCGGGGTTCAGTCGCTTCGCTGCGCGCTTGGAAGACTTCAGGGGCTGAAAGCCCAGGGGAGCGAGGTGCCTCACCTCCTTGCTCAAATTGTCCAGGGATTCTTCCGAGTAGACAGGGATTTCGCTTAGCGACAGTCCTGAAACAGCGGGAGGCCACCAAAGCCGCTCGGCAGCAGATCGTTCCCCGGGGGGAACCGTTCAGTGACACGGCATGGAGCGCATAACGCGAAGTCGACGACCTGCAGCGGTTCCGGACTCGCCCAGCGGACCCGGGGGCCTGATGTGCCTGTCCACGAGCGGCATGCCCAGCAGTTCGAGATGGGAATCCGTGCTTCGAAGGAAATGCTCCCGAGCGAGGAGAATGCGGACCACCGATGCCCATGCAGTTCCCACCATCGAGCCGTTCAGACGCAAGCGCGGGGGTTCATGACTGACCAGGAGCCCTCTAGGTGGGAACAGGACGTCGCGGGAGCCTACGTCAACGATCAGCCCCTGCATCGGCCCGACACTCGTGTCCGTCATGCGATCATCTTCGCATCGGCTTACCTCGCCGTCACGATTCTCCTCACCAGTCTTGCCGTCCTGGCTCTTCGCCGCACCGCCCTGGCGCCGTCCATTTCCTCACCGTCCGGATTTGCCGCGACGCGTCCGGTCCTGGCGATAGCGATTGTCTACGGCCTTGTCTCCTGTCTCGCACTCGGCGTTTGCGGGAGGTCGATCGTCATCGGACTGGTCCGCCTCTATCAACACTATGCCCCGGATCAGATCAGGCGACGCTGCCTGTTCAAGCCGACGTGCTCAGAGTACGCCATTCTGGCTGTGCTGAGATACGGCGTCGTTCTGGGCGGGATGAAGACCTTCGTCCGCCTGCATCGCAGGTGCAGGGGAACGACTTACAGTATTGATTACCCCTGACCGACCGGAGGATTCGAGGAGAGCCATGCGACCGGAGCCCATCGTATCGACTGTCGAACTGCAGAGCGGCGAGAAGGTGGGACTTTGCGCGGTCGAGGTCACGAGTATCCCTCACCTGTCGATCCTGCAGAAGAGGTTCGCTCAGACTCCCAACATCGACGCCGAATACAAGCAGGACATGGCGCGATTGCTTTCGGAACTCTATCAGAGCTGCAAGCTCCATGGCCTGCGAGCGGATTCTTCAAGCGAGATTTCGCTGGAACTCCTCTTCTCCACGGAGGAAGCCCGAAATCAGCCGTACAAGGGCCACATAAGGCTGCATCTGATCATCCGTGCGATCGACCAGTCAGAGCACGCGGTTGTGGCGACCATCTCCTCGCTTCTTCGCATCTGCAGCGCGGCGCTGGATTTCGGCAAGTACGAGTACGAGGTCGTCTCCCTCGAGAAGCTGACTTCGTCCGTCGCCGGGATCGATGATTCTTGCGTCGTCGCGCTCGTCAAGGAGGAACAGATCAAGAACCTTCAGAATCAGGTGCTGCCCTCCTGTTACTTCTTTCGTCGTCTGCCGATCACTGCAAACGACCTGAGCAGGATCGTCAACGCACTAACCGACCATCCGAATGCCGCGATTTCCATTCAGCTGATACCGACCAGCTACTCCTCCGAGGAAGCCGCCGCCGTCGACAGGATGGCGCAGGCCCTTGCGACCTTAAAGAAGGGTCTCATGGGTCCGGCGGGCGCCCAACTCAGCTTCTCCCTGGCGGAAGAGGCCGCTGATGTCTACCAGTACTACTCCAGCAACAAGAATGCAGCCCTATTCGCCTTCAACATTCTGGTCTTTGGATCGGCTGAAGCGGTCGACACGATTTCCGCGCGAGTTCTCGGACAACTGAACATCGGTGACGAGATCCGACTCCTTCCTCTGGCGGCGGAGGACGTACGCAAGAACGAGAATCTTCACCCTCTCCCCTGGGCCGTGCATGAACGACTGCTCGAATACGGGCGAAAACCGATTCTCTGGAATCCCGGCGACAACCCTCAAGCGTTTCTTCGACTGCCCTACGTCATCACCGCCGAAGAAGCGTCGGAGGTCTTTCGACTGCCCATTGGCAGCGACAGCATTTCTGCCGGTCTTGTGGTCAACGAGTCGAGCAAGTCGCGCCGCTCCTATTCAGGCGACATCATCGGAGGCGGGGACGTACAGATCGGGACCCTCAAGTCCTCGGGGCGAGACGCAATCGGAGTCTTCCTGAGCGACCTGACAAAGCACATGCTTATTGCCGGAACACCAGGTTCTGGCAAGACAACGTTCGCAATTAGTCTGGTCGACAGACTGTGGAAAGAACACAGGGTTCCATTCCTGATCATCGAGCCGGCCAAGAACGAGTATCGCGCACTCATTCGCTCTATTCCCGATCTTCAGGTCTTCACACCTGGGAAGAACGACATCTCGCCCTTCGTGTTCAATCCGTTCGTACCGCCCACGAACGTGAAGCTTGGTGCCTACAAGTCGACTCTGAAGACGGCCTTCGAGGCTGCAGTCTCCATGTCTACGCCTCTCGACAAGATCTTCGAAGAAGCCGTTAACAACTGCTATTCGAACTTCGGATGGCTCGATACGTATACAAGCGACGGCAAGGGCAAGACCTTTAATATCTCCGATTTCATAGAGTGCTTTCAGGACACGTTCGACGCAATCGGCTACTCCGGCGACGCCAGGAACATCGGGCGAGCGGGTGTCGTGAGATTGAAGAGCCTGGTCAATCTGTTCGACAACCATTTCTCCATTCCCGTCGAGGATATCCTGACACGGCCGACGCTCATCGAGCTGTCGGCGATAGAGAACAGCGATCAGAAGGCTCTTCTGATCGCTCTCTTGCTGCTCTCGGTACTCGCTTATGTCAACGCCAATTACCTGGGCGATGGTACTTTGCGGAATGTTATTGTCCTCGAAGAGGCGCACGTGCTCCTGGGTGTCGAAGGTAACCCAGGCAGGGACGACGAGGCCAATCCGAGCCGCATCGCTCAGGGTCTCCTGAAGCGCATGCTGGCCGAAATGCGGTCCTACGGCTTGGGCATGATCGTCGCGGATCAATCCCCTCGCAAGGTCACAGCGGACGTCGTGGCTATGACGGACATCAAGGTGGCGTTTCGGCTCGTCGAGGCGGGCGACAAGCAGATCGTCGCGGACAGCACCAACATGAGCGAGATTCAGAGGCAGCGCCTCGGAAAGCTCAAGACCGGCGAGGCCTTTCTCTTCTTTGGAAAGCTCGATGAACCGGAGGAGATCAGCACGGAGGATTACCGACTCGCGCACAACATCGACATCACGTTATCGGATGAGGACATAAGGGCCGCCTCCGATTACTGGCGGCCCCGACAGGACAAGCTCAGGCCGTATCCAGAGTGCGGCATTCACCCTTATTGCAGCATCAGTTGTGATCTGGGACGCAGACTCCTGGGGCGCGAGGTCTCGCGGCGTATCTTCGGCAGGCACTTCCGGGCGGACAGCACCGATTTCGGTATCGTCAGGGAGGTGCTCGGTAGGATTTCGAAGCTCGTGGTTGACTCAAGTGCTGGCGAAACGGTCGACCGTGGATTGGTCTCTTGCGCGAAAGTGCACCTCTTCCGGCAGATCCGCTACGAGACGCGGATTCCCCTGCCTGCAACTACGGTCCGAGTCTCTCTGGAAAAGCCTTGAATCGACCGTTGCGCTCTTTGCCAGGCCATCACGGGAATTCGCAACCGGAGGCATCGGCACTGCGATGACTGTGATCACGGTCTAGGTGCGTCGCTCCGCGAGAGGCTGGCGGAAGGCGGTGAGGTAGCCAAACGTAGTATTATCCTAGAGGGTAACCACTGGACGCAGCCCGAGACCAAGAGCGTAGGAGTGAGTTGACATGGCGCTGTTTTCGAAGAATCCGAATGAACAGAATTTCGTCGGAGGCAAGAAGCATTGGACAGACGTCATCAAGAATTCCGGGCCAGGCGAGTTGCTCCTCTGGCGACAGCCGGAGGAGGATTTCAACACGAACTCCACCCTCATCGTGATGCCGGGCGAAGAGGCCATCTTCATCAAGGGTGGCGGAATCGAGCAGAGCTTCGACAACGGCACGTACAAGCTATCAACCGAGAATTATCCGTTCATAAGTCGCCTGCGGAACGCATTTTCAGGAGGCATCAGCACTTTCAGCTGTGTCGTCTACTTCGTGCGCAAGGCGCACAGTATGGAGATTCTCTGGGGAACTTCGTCACCGATCCAAGTCCGCGACCCCGTAATGATGGTCGCGACAAGCGTTCGGGCGAGAGGCGCCTTCAAAGTTCAGATCGAGAACGGTGTGAAGTTCCTGACGAAGTTGGTAGGAAACAACGTTCAGCTCGCCCTGCAGAGTGAACTTCCCAACTACTTCAGCAACGAATTCCAGCAGCACATCAAGGGCAGCATCGCGAGAGCGATCATGAACGCGAAGCGGGAGATTCTAGGGGTTTGCGCGGAGCAGGACACGCTCGCAGCGGCGATTCACCCGATTCTCGCGGAGATCCTTGTCGATTACGGAATCCGGCTCGTATCTTTCTCGATCTCCGGAATCGACATACCGGAGAACGACCCGAATAGACAGAAGCTCGAGAACGCGTTCGCGAACAAGGGCGTCATAAACATACTAGGCGCAGACTGGGGACGGCAGCAGGCGACGGAAGTCCTGCACGACCTCGCCAACAATCCGGGTGCCGGAGGCGTTGCAGCCGTCGGTGGCGGCCTCGGAATGGGCCTGGCCGCCGGTGGAGTTATGGGTACCATGGCACAGCAGATGTTCGCGCCCATGCAGCCTGCACAGCCGGCGTCGACACCGGCTTCAGGAAGATACACACAAAAACCTGCCGGCGGTGCCGAAACAAAGGAGAGCGCCAGTGTTGCCGACGAAATTCTGAAATTGAAGAGCCTCCTCGACGAAGGCGTTCTGACGGCTGAGGAGTTTGTCGCCATGAAGAAGAAGCTGCTTGGTCTCTGAGACGGGCACTGCAAGGGGGGAGCATGCTGACCAGAATCGCGCTACGGGCAACGGTGAGCGCTGCGTTCCTGTTGATATTCAACACATTCTTCTTTGTGCTCGGCGGGAGGCAGCACGGCACTCCCGTGTGGGTTTCGTACGCGTTCGTTCATTTCTCGTACGTGGCGCTGCTCGCGGCCCCCTATCTCGTGCCGAAGAGCAGGAGTTCGGCGCTGTTCGGTCTGACAACGGGCGCGGTCGCGGCGGCCTATTTCGTTATCGAGTTCATCGTTGGCGGCGTCTTCATCCTCGTGTCACCGGAACGATACGAGGCTCCGTTCCTGACTCAATTGCTTCTCGCGGGACTCTTCGTCGTGTTCTTTGCGTGGACAGCGGTGGTCAACGAGAGCACGCGCGCCGGAGAGCAGGATAGCCGCATCGAAACCGATTACCTCAAGAGGGCCATCTCGGAGGTGGAGTCGATAGTTCCGAACATCCACGATAGAGAGACCAGGCGAAAGGTTGAGAGCGTGTTCGACGCCATCGCCTCGAGCCCCGTCAAGTCGCATCACAGCCTGTCAGTCCTCGAAGCAAGGATACTCAGCGCCATCGGCACGATGGGCGAGATGGCCGGATCCAGCAACTGGCAAGGAGTCATGTCGCAGTCAGATGCACTTCTCGGAATGCTCAGTGAGCCACAGCGACAGTTGAAGCTCCTCAACTGAGTGAACGCAGTCACCTCCTCGCGCTGAGCCCGGTAGAGCTGATCCGAGAGACATTTCAAGCACCATCACCTGGGCGGAGGGGCGCTCGTGTTTGATTGCGGCGGTCCAGTCTTCCTGGTTGGCCGTCACGTCGACGTGGCGGGGAGCCCTTCGGCGAGCCGAAATCCAGGACTATCTCCGAGCTGCAAGCCTGAAGCGGAAGCCGTGACCGCCGTGCGCTGCGTGTGCCGACTTTTTGACGATTTCGCGAAGTGCGTCGAGCGCGAATCCCCTTGAGCAGCCCCTGCTCTACTTCCTCGGCAGACCTCTCTTGAGATCCTCGAGTGCCTCTTTCGGTTTCTCTCGCAAGTAGATCAGGTAATTATATGCCCCGACCGGACGTAGATAGGTCGACTTCACCAATCTTTCCGCGGTATAGCCTTCGATGGAAATCGCAGCGCCCCGCGGGAATTCCTTCGAGCCGATCCATTGACCGAACTCCTCCAGAATGTCGGGATGTCGCTCCAGCTTGCCGAGAACCCGGAGCGCAATTTTGTCGGTCATCTTCTCGTCCTCTCGGAGGTATCTGAGAACTTCTGAGTCCATCTTGATCATCTCCTAGCTATTGATGCGGTCTCGGAAGCGTTGCGCGTAATCACGAGCGTCGCTCTCCAATATCTGATCCTTGTAGCCGGAAAAATCCTGCTCCGGAGAGACATAGTCGTCGAAGTTCTCGCGGAATAAAATGTCTCGCTCGCTCACCGGATTCTGGGCACGTTGATATTGGTACGCATGTCGGAATTCGTGCGACACCGTATCGGCCGTTTCCGGACCGTCATCCAGGTTGCGCTCATTGATCGCGAGAGAATTCCTCTCGCCAGAAAATGCGCCGTAATCGCCGGGCGCATCTCCTCTGTAATAGTCGATGCTCGGCTTGTGCTCGATTCCGAGAATATCGTCATTGTAATCGGCGAGCCTTTCAATGGATTCCTTCCTGTCATCCAGTGACAGTCGCTCCCAGTTCTCACGCTTGAAGTCCGGCAGGGTTTCCATCGCGCGCTGGCTGTCGGAGAAATAGTCGCTCTCTCCGGGGACGTCGTGTCCCGAGTGAACTTGTTCGTATCTGCCCGTTGCATCATCGGTCTCGCGCCCTTCCGTGTGCCCTTGGCCGTTCTGGATCGTGGCGGCTTGGTCGGAAGGAATTTCAATCGGCTGCCCGTCAGATCGGGTTTCCCGACTCTCGGTAGGGTGCCCCTGGAGAGGATCTTCTGGGTGCGCCGCATTGTCGAGCGGCTGCTCCTCAGATTGACCCAACGGATGCTGCAGCGGCGCATCCTCTTGAACCTCTGAGGGCGCTTCCACGCAAGCCCCAGAATTCGCATCGGCCCGTGTCTCCGCCTGTTCGGAGGCCTCGGTAGCGGACGGGTCTACCGAGCTTCCAGTCGTCCTCTCTTCGCTCCGCTCCGGGAGGTCTCCATCGGATCGTTCTGCGAGTGCGTCTTCAGACACATCCTCGTCAGTCCCCCCAACCGTCATCTCCGTTGAAGCCTCAGGAAGGTCCTCGAGTGAGTCTTCGGGAATCGAGTCCTGATTCTCGGAAGGACTTCCTCCTTCCGAAGTATGAAGCGAGGCATCGGGGACGTCTTCGGGAACACCGGAAAATGTGTCCTCTGGCGTTTCTACCGAAGCTCCTTCGGGCACGTCCTCCGGCACATCCTCGTTCTCCTCGGCAACATCTTCACCGGCCAGTTCTTCACCCGTCTTGCCGTGCGTGTCTTCGGAAAGTTCGGGAGGTGAATCATTCAGTGTATCGCTTTCGACTTGGTTCGAGATATCCGAGGCGTCGGACGGGATTTCCGCAACATCCTCGCCGTCGCGAAAGGGATCGTCACTCATGGCGCACTACCTTACCATCGTTCCGGGGCCCTTGCAAGCCATTCCTGCGGACGATTCGACTCGGCGCGAGTGGGCCCATCCACGGGTTTGGCCACATTGGAACGCGAATCATCCGCCGGACGAGCACGGGCATCCTCCTCAGTGCCAGGCTGGCGGGAATCATGAGTCGGACGACCCATCTCTATAGCGAGCTCAAGCAGGACATCATTACCTGCGCCGTGTCGCCACGCATGAGCCTTTCGGAAACTGAACTGGGTCAGCGACACCGTTTTCCAATGGCTCTGCCAGTGGTCCTGGCCCAGACTGACGAATCTCAGGAGAATGCGCAAACAAGGGACGTCAGCTCCTGCGGCGTCTATTTTGAGGTGGCCGAAGCGCCGACTCCGGGAAGTCGCATGGAGTTTGTACTGACGCTGCCGGTGGAGATCACCCTGACCGGACCAGGCGTAGATTCGTTGTGTCGGCAAAGTGGTGCGCGGGGATCATGTTCTGGGACGGGTCGGCGTGGCGGCGACCATTGATGCTACGAATTCCTTCGCGCCCGTGAGATGGTTGACGACCTGCCTCAATAGCCAGTCTTGGAAATCACACACTCCAAACTTCCTCACAGAGTCCACGCGGCGGACATGAAACACAATGAGGTTCACACGAGCAATTCGGCAAATGCAAGTCGGGATTGCAGCGCAAGAAGCTGGGGCGGCGTCCGCCCAGTTCGGAGATTTGCTGGAAGTTGCTGATACCAATGGTTTTGTCCGTGTCTCCGGGCCGTCAAATTTCCGGAATTTCGTTAATGTAGCGCATGGGGAGTCGACTTCCCGTTGGATGTTCGCTCAACCGGTCGCAACTTGTTGAATCTGTTCGAACGCCGCTCGAACCGCCGGCGGCGGACAGTTCGCAAAAGTTCGAAACGCGTCCGCGGTGGGGAGCCACACAAGTTCGTGGTTTTCTAGTTTTCCTCTTTTGCTTCTTCAACTTGCCGGTTCGAACGCCTAATGGGGCCCCAGGATGGACACGAACTCCTCGCGTGGAATGATGCCATCCACTTAGCTGATAGTTGACCCGCAACCCCGCACTCGGCCAGTTTCCGGTAGCCGGACTAAACGGGAGTGATGGCAGCGAACTCAGGGTTTTAAGCTTCAGCCTTTCCGGTTTCCGCTGCTAATGGGCAGCGGGCCCGACAGCCTCACCAATGGGACCTCCGGGGCCGTCCTTCGTCTGTATTCTCCTACGAAACTCCTTGACGATTGCAGCTCTTACTTCCGCACTTATCCGTTCTCCATCAAGCACCCGCTGAACATGCCCAATTGACATGCCAGTGATTTCGGCAACGCCAGAGACCAAATTGTGGAACCTTGGGTAAAAATAGTTCAGAGCACGCCAGAGGTCACTATCACCCAAAGTTGCCATCCTGCTGTTCAGGGCGTTTGCCGGATCTACTTGTTCAACGAATGAGAGCGCATTCTCCTCGGCCGTCAATGCGTTGATGATTGTGCGAGGGGAAGAGGTCGTGAAAGTACCTTCCACAGGTCTTTGCATAACTGCCGCTCCAAAAGCCGCAGCGACGACAGGAGAGGCAAAGCGTTGCTCAGTTTCAGCACCCAACGCGGTGACGTAATCGACCCAGCACGAATCCGAAATCGTGAACAGCTCTCTTGTGGCGGGGTTATAGAAAAACTTGTTCTTCCGCAACAGCTTAGCCGAAACCTCGCGGGAAGGATACACGCCGGAGCCGTGAGCGCTGTGGCAAGCCTTGCATCCCCAAGTGCGCGGCATGTTTGCGAGAGACAATTTGAATCCGGGCTGCAATACTAGTGCTTAATTGCGTTAATACATATTTGTATTATAATGTTTGGGAGATGCCCAGATATGCGCCCGAACTGGAATGTTCTGTCGAAGACAAGGCGAGTTTGGTGGCCCTGGCAAAGAGCCGGACAGTGGAGGCGCACGCCGTGGAGCGTGCGCGGATTATTCTGGGTTGTCTGGAGGGCAAGGAGATTCAACAGGTTGCTCGGGAACTGGGCGTCTCTCTCGCCACCGTTTCCAAATGGCGCCAGCGCTTCTCTCTGTGGGGGCTGAGAGGACTACGCGACGAACTGCGGCCGGGTAAGCCGGTCAGGTATGACGCAGCGTTTCGCAAACGGGTGCTGGCCGTGCTGGAAGAGCCACCGCCGCCCGGCATGTCTCACTGGGACGGGCCGGCGGTGGCGGAGAAACTCGACGCCAGTGTTCACGCCGTTTGGCGCGTCTTGCGCCGCGAGGGAATCTACCTGCAAAGGCAGCGTAGTTGGTGCGTGAGTACCGACAAGGAGTTTGCTCCCAAGGCCGCTGCCGTTGTGGGGTTATATCTAAACCCGCCGGTGAACGCCGTGGTGCTGAGCATGGACGAAAAACCGAGCATACAGGCAATCGAGCGGGCCTCAGGTTACGTGGAGACCGACAGCGGCAAAGTAGTGCGCGGGCTGAAGAGCACATACAAGCGTCACGGGACGCTGAATCTGTTTGCCGCCCTCGAAGTCGGCACCGGCCAGGTGAAGACGAAGTTTACGGAGTTTAAGAAACGGGAGGATTTTCGCAGCTTCCTGGATGACGTGCTGGCCGACCAACCGCAGGACAAGGAGATCCACGTCATCCTTGATAACTACTCTCCTCACAAAGGAAACGACGATTGGCTCGCGAAGTTCGGGGGACGGGTCCAGTTTCATTTCACGCCGACTTCGGCCAGTTGGCTGAACCAGATTGAAATCGTATTCAGCCTGCTGCAACGCAAGACCCTCAACGGCGCAAGCTTTAAAACCAAGGATCAGTTGCGCGAGGCCATTGAAGCCTTTATCCGAAGGCACAACGAGCGCGCCAAACCGTTCCGCTGGCGCAAACGCGAGGTCAAGGGTAGCCAGCTCCAAAATACACTCGTCAATTTATGCAATTAAGCACTAGCACCTGACCATCCAAGCGGATCTCGTCCATTTCGATCTCTTCGCCACCGGCCAGGACGTCGGCCATGCACCGCTTAGTATCCACCATGGTCGCGAGCAAGTGACCCACGGGGTACAGGATCGCATTTTCAGGTGCCGCCCAGTACTCCCGCATGCGTTCGAGGCGAGCGTCCTTGCTTTCGTTTTGTCCCGCCGCAAACGTGGAAGAGGGTACCTGCACTTCGGCCATTTTGGGGCCGCCACGTTCACTAATAGGCACGTGCTTGTTTGTATATCGCTCAACCACGCCCTGCAAACGTGCGTCCTTCCTCTCGTCGTAATCTTGAACAAGCGCGTCCCATTCTTCGGGAGACAGAAATTCCTTGGTTGTCCAGATCCGTTTCCTGAACAGCACGTAGTGGGAGGTCGAAGCTTTCGCCGGCATCAAATCCACCGGCCTTGTGAGAAGGCACTCGACCGCGCCTTTAAAAGACGTAGTCATCATCACCGACTCCTGGAGCGCAGAGAGTTTCTTCACTTTGAGCTCGGCTCGCAATTCCAGGCTCTCCAGGTCTGCGGCGAGCGATTCAATCGAAAACTGCTTTGCACCGCAACGCCGACATGACGGCTCCGTAGTCATGATTTGTGCTCCGCAATTTGTGCAATAGGCTCGACCCTCGCGATCGTTTTGTTCGACTGTGAGGCAGGTCCGGAGCCCCTCGAAGATCGCCCTCTCTTCCAAGCCATTCGGAACAAGCACGAGCGCAAACGAACGAAGAGGGTTCGCGCCATTATCCACAAGTACTTCGAAAAGCAGAGCCAGCTCTGGCACATCAAGGCAAGGTGTGCCGTCTGGATACGTTGCGTACGGGCCATCTGCAACACTTTCAGAGAAGTCGTAACTGCAGTGTGCGAACCCAGCAAAGCGAATCATACCTTGCCTTCCGGTTTGACGGAGGATTCCCAGTTCGATACCAGCTGTAGAAAATCGGCTACCGCGCGGGGAGATCCCTCCACCACGCAGTCAAGACCTTCCTTATTAATCGTCGCCCGAAGCTGGTTTGGCCTTGATCCGTCGCCGTCTTCAAGTAGGGCGCGCGTTCGGGACCGCACCTTGACATTCGACGTCGGCATTCCAGTATGTTCTTGGACAACTTCACCCTGAGCCGCCAACAGCCGCCGCCAAAAGCTCTCAAACTCGGCAGGTTCCATGGCATGATTTCTCCCTGGTGCTGACGAGGACAGCCGCTTCACCGGACGGCAGGGGAACAGAGCATCCCAGAGAGCTTCGCAACGAGTTGCAACCATGCTGTGCCGGTCTCCGGACTGGGTGAGGAACCAGTTGCTGAGCAACACGTAGGCTTCACTCTTGAGAGGCGTGTCAGTTTGGCTAAACCACCGCCGAAACTCTGTGCATGCACGAGAACTGAGGGTAAGGCCCCGGTGCGTCTCCTTTTCGATGCTGTCTAGAAGTTCGTTCATCCGTTCAGAATTCAGTTCCTGCGGATTCGCCAGCACCACCTCAAAATTATTCTCGGAGTTCGGAAAGCGTTGGAGCCATCGCGTGATCATTGTCTTGTCTCCTGCTCAATTGAACCACGCTTAACAGCCACTGTCAAATACAAAGTAATACAAAAATCAAAGAGACCCGGAGCCTTTCTGACATCGCGGCCATCGAGCGCTTCAAGGGTCCGGTTATTCGACGTGACGCCCGTGACGGAGAGATCTCCGAGCGCTTCTCGCGAATCCGCCCTAATGCATGGGCCTTCTTCCCAATCCGGGGCTGTGGATTCTCGGCTCGCAAATGCTCGTTCTCGCGTTGTTCGAGAATGAATCTCGACTGGGCACCCAGTCTGGATGGGCGTGCCGGTTTTACGCGTACGCCATTGGCCTGAAAGCATTTGGGGTGGTTCGAGCAACCGCGTTTCAGGCCGCGAAAGTTCGAAACGTGTCCACGACGGGGAGCCAAGTCCTTTTATCCCAATGAGTGAGCCGGGTTTTTGTTAACGCCGTCACGGCAGTGCTGCGCCCCATATAACTCGCACAGGCCAAAACATTTGCGCGTTCTGTCGTTCTCTCAGTTGGAAACGCCTCGGCTTGGGGTACGGCCTCAACCACGGCGCAACCGCTGGCTACATCCTCAGACCTCCTGATCTCGCCCCGCAATTTCTGCCTGGCAGGGAAAATGGGCTGAGCCATTCCCTTCGATGGCGAGAGCTTCGCAGGTGGGGCAGGCGGTGCCGGACACGATTGCTCCGGACGCAGAAGAAGAGAGAACGCTGGCGGTCACACGGGAAGTTACGAATGGGCTGGAAGTATCCCGTCTCAAAGCGGCCGACGCTCTGTTCTCGGCGGTCACCGCGGAGCGGTAGACTGGTCGACTCAGGGAATAACGGCATGTGCGCGCTCCGGAATTAAGTCAATAACGAACACGAACGATCCGCTTGAAGCAAACGCATCCCGGTCAACCGGCGATATCGCCTTTTCAACGGGGGGGGGTGAGCGGTGGGTACAGCCTTCATCTTGCGCGATTTAGACTTCCAAGCACCTCCCGAACCTTCGCGACCAAGGCATCGGCCGTGACTGGTTTCTCCAGCGTGGCGACGGCGCCGCAGAATCTGGCAGCTTCCAAAAGGTCTCGATGCAAGTAGCCGGAAATAACCAGGGTCCTCAGATATGGGAATTTGGAGCGTTCGGCCCTGAGGATGTCGAATCCGTCCGGTTCGGGCATGTTCAAATCCAGAATCAACAGGTCGGGCATGCGCTCCTGTATGACAGCAAGAGCCTTCTTGCCCGAGCTCGTGGCAGTAACGGCATAACCGCTCGCCTCGAGCCCTCTTTTCAGATACCGAACCACTTGGCGATCGTCATCGACCAGCAATATATTCGGAAGACTTTTCATGGCTCAACCTCAACTACTCTATGTACCAGAGGTCCAATTCTCAACTGGTGGTTCTAAGCGTACAACACGCGGTCTACAACGTCCAGTAACTCGTCTGGCTGAATGGGCTTGGCAATCGACGCCATGGCGCCGAAGTCCGTCGCCGCCTCCAACAGCGGGCCTGCAAGCCGGCCGGACATCGTAATTATCTTGAGCCCAGGCCGCATGTGGTGTATCTTCCGGATGGTCTCAAGTCCTTCTTGCTCTGGCATGGCCAGATCCGTGATCATCAAGTCAACCTCGGTAGTCTCGATCCGTTGCGCCGCCTCCCTTCCGTTTTTCGCTTCCAGCACATGGTAATCCAAGCCCTCCAGGAGTTCCCGTAGGAAACTACGGACGCCCGATTCGTCGTCTGCGACCAGAATCGTTCTCCCACGGCGCAACGGGCCAAGCACCTCTCTCACCTTGGTGGCCAAGGTCTCGGGAGAGAACGGTTTGGCGAGATAAGCTCCGGCCGACTCCAGTTCTTGCCGGTCGAGTGTAGTGTGCTCGCTATACCCGGACATAAAAATGACTTTCAGGCCCGGGCGCGATTGTTTGAGCCGGCTGGCAAGTGCGCACCCCGACATGCCGGGCATCACAATATCGGTCAGCAGCAGGTGAATCGAACCCGGATGGCGTTTGGCATGCAGCAACGCCTCGTCGGGATCGGCGGCTTCGTACACTTTATAGCCGTGACCTCGCAGGATCCGCACGGCCATCTTTCA
>Ga0302140_10003370_pt1 | contig 20528 bp, 26 predicted proteins | sample I_Bog_E1_1_FD_202095 | JGI IMG/M metagenome (GOLD analysis project Ga0302140, IMG submission 202095) | Peat permafrost microbial communities from Stordalen Mire near Abisko, Sweden - I_Bog_E1_1 | ecosystem: Environmental > Terrestrial > Soil > Wetlands > Peat | place: Sweden: Abisko, Stordalen... | reverse complement strand
GACCGAAAGTACCGAGCTATGCATCCATTAGTTGGCTGCTGCTTGCATGACTTCTGCTGAGACATACCCTCTTCTTGGCCAGCTTGCGCGCACGCTTGTCCTTGCTGTTTCGGAGAAGTTCGATAACACGACGCTCATATGGTGCCAATCTGTCCCAGTACAATCAGCCAATGCCTCGACCACTTCCAGTGCCTAGAGCCACATACCCAGAAACCTCCTTGACAATCTCCCTAACGAAAGCAGTCTTCTTGCTCAAGTGACCCTTGGTCCGGCTGACTCTGGGTTTGACAACTCGTGCCTCGGTTTTCTACATCGCGTGAAATATTAGCCCGTTGAGTCCATCTTCAGATTTGCAGAAATGAAGATCCTCCAAGAGGTGAGACGGGCAGGATGGTGGGTAGTATCATACGTGGCCCTTGTTGAGACCGACGGCGAGGCCGGTACGTTCTGATTTTTCTGCTGCCATTGTTGTTGGGTTAATGGCGCGAGGTAGTTGTCGTGGTTGTCATGAACAAAAAGTTCGAGGTTGTCCGCCGATTTCGTGAGCCAGCTGAGAATTTGTGGATCACGTGCAATCTAGTCCACTTTCGGCTCCATAAGCGAGCGGTCCTTCTGGGGCAGGAGGTTTAACACTTTACTGATTGAACATCACACTTCACTTACCCAATTGTTTTCTACCGATATAATCCTATGTCCACGAATACAAAATACTACCAGAAACCCAGAAAAGTCATTCAGGATGACCACAGATTGAAGTAAATCGAGACTTGGAAGTTCCCATCACATGACAGGATTCTGCACCTTTCCTTGGCTCAGGAGACTTTTATCCAATCGTGAGAGGCTGATCGACGGTGACCAACCACAGCTTCAAGATTGAGACCAACCTTGCATGCTATCAGTCCGCGGAGTTGGCAGGCCGTTTTGCTTGTCAGCCTTGCAGAGATCCCGAACAGAGCATCGTAATAGATTGCCTGAAGAAGGCAAAGACATCGTACGGTCTGTCAGCCAAGTTCCCGACCAGTCCGGAACATTAAGGCTTTGAAATCCACGTGGCGCATATGAATCACACTCAGTCTGATTGGACAAGCAGTTTTGATAGCAAGGGTGGGTCAGTGAATTGTATCGGCGCCTTGCGGTTCGGCTTCCCGCGACATGAGGGTCCTGCGATGGGGCAATTGTTTGAGAGTCTGCCCGAAAAATATTCGACGCTCGTTAACTCAATTCCACTTTCACTTTTGCCCAAGCCTTTGCCACGATCCTTCACTGCTCGAGAAACCTGTGGATTTCTTTCCTTTCTTATCGTTTCCTCTTAATCAACTGTCAGGACTCAGGGTCTTGTCCATTCAATATCGAGGATCGTTTTCATAATGGCCTCAGCATCACGCAATTTCGCTCGTGCGCCCTTCAAATCGACTCCATCAACCTCTGCCTTCAAGACACCCACCCGAAATACTGCGTTCACCCTCACCCGTCAAACGTTCCGTCAACAATCTCGCCGTGGATATGCTTCTGAGCCAAACAAGTCTTCGTCCTCTAGCCTGTTCATAGGCATAGGAGCTCTAGCAGTCGCTGGTGCCGGTGGCTACTACTTCTACAGCCAAGGCAATGGATCCCTACTTGCTGGATCCGCAGGTGAGACGAAGGGTGTTTTCACACCCAAATTCGAGGACTACCAGAAAGTATACAACGAGATCGCTGAGAGATTGGAGGAGAAGGACGACTATGATGATGGATCGTATGGGCCTGTTCTGCTGCGATTAGCTTGGCATGCTAGCGGAACTTACGACAAGGAGACTGGAACTGGAGGAAGTAATGGTGCCACGATGAGATTCAATCCCGAGGGCGGCCATGGTGCAAATGCAGGATTGCAAACTGCCAGAGACTTCTTGGAGCCAGTGAAGCGTGTGTACTTATCCCACTCCAACTAGGATATTGTGAGCTGACAATTCCCTGCAGAAAAGTATCCGTGGATCACTTACTCCGATCTCTGGATTCTCGCTGGTGTTGTAGCAGTCCAAGAAATGCAAGGCCCCACAATACCTTATCGACCTGGCCGCATGGACAAAGATATTGCGGCTTGCACACCTGATGGACGTCTACCTGATGCTTCTCAAGGAAACAGGCACTTGCGAGACATCTTCTACCGCATGGGTTTCAACGATCAAGAAATTGTAGCATTGAGTGGTGCACATGCCCTTGGCAGATGCCATATGACTCGAAGTGGCTTCGACGGACCATGGACATTCAGCCCAACAGTTGTGACAAATGAATACTATAAGCTTCTTCTGGATGAGAAGTGGAGCTGGAAGAAGTGGAATGGTCCCAAGCAGGTATGTGGAACCAAGCATGCACAAATACATCAGCAGACACTAACAACCTTGACAGTATGAAGATAAGACCTCCAAGTCGCTCATGATGCTCCCCACCGACATGGCTCTCGTATCCGATAAACAATTCAGGCAATATGTCGACAAATATGCAAAGGACGAGGCGCTTTTCTTCAAGGACTTCTCTGCGGTTATCACTAAGCTTTTCGAGTTGGGCGTTCCATTCGCCGAAACCACCGAGCAAGATCCCATGGTTTTCAAGATCACTACTGCTTAGGATTTCGAACCAATTATACCTGATGCCAGTTGCAGAACGAGATTTTCAATAGGTCGCGATAGATGATTAGAAGAATAGAGGTAGACGATGCTTCGGGGTCTTCGGGATGCACAATAGACTAGATCCTAGATTAGTACGCTTTTCTTCTCCGCATGGCTCTGGCGATGTTCCCATTTTCTCAATATGTAAGAGTATTAATAGATCGATCATAGAATGCAATAGAGGTATTTCAAACCGGAATTGAGGTTACGGATCGTGACTGAGCGCATGTGAGTTGATTGTTCTGACAAGATCAGAAATTGACAGAATAATTGTAGAATGCACGGAATGGGGGGGGGGAGGTGATGTTTAAATAAAGTCACAGGCCTCGACCACCCCTCTACTTGTAATCGACTGCACGAGACCCCTGGAGCAGTCAAATCAGGGCACACCGTTGCTTGTTAGTGTGGAGAGATCCCCGCAGGCTTCCCCGCACTTTCCGACGCCATCCGTCTCCGTGGCTGGACACAAGCATCCCGAAACACTGACCTCGAAAAGACACTCATTAGATCGTGATTCATCAACGTTCAGCTGCAGGAAGGGATTCGCAGATACCGCGACAATGGCATCAGTACCGGGCGAATCGACTGATCCTACAACGGGACATCCAGGTGTCAAGCAGTCTCATTCAACGGTACGAGATCCAAATCCATTGGAACATTCCATTTCAGTGTCAATTACGTTCGTCCAGTGATCCCGCTTAGTATATTACCACTTTCTGAATAGCACGATAGCTGATGAACTATAGGACGCAAACCAGTCTCCCGTTCCATTATCACAAAATAATATGGACACACCAACCCACCAGGGCCTGTACGCCCAAGGCTACGAAATGCGTAAGAAGGTTGTTGGAGAAGATTATGTAGCGAAGGCATTAGAGAAAGGAAGCAGTGACTTCATGAGGCCGTTGCAACAATTTGCTACTGTATGTCCTCTTTTCAATTCCCCTATGTGACAATGACTCCCCCACTTTTGGACTTTGAAAAATCGCCCAAACCTTTGAATCGCAAGAAGAACAAAAGACTAATTAACCTAGGAGAGTGCTTGGGGAACAATTTGGACTCGCCCCGGGTTGTCATTGAGAGACAGGAGTCTGCTGAATCTGGTAATGTTGACGGCGTTGGGGAAGTGGATTGAGCTTGGGACACATGTAAGAGGGGCTGTGAGAAATGGAGCAAGTGAAGTTGAGATTAGAGAGGCTTTGTTACAGGCAAGGTGAGTGCTTTCGCGTTCTAAATGTCAAGTTGGGATTTGTGATCAGATGAAACGGCTAATAATCGATCAGTGCATATTGTGGCATGCCAGCTGGCATGGAGGCATTCCGTGTAGCCGATCGAGTGTTGAGTGAGATGCAGGAGAAGGGAGAAATGGTCCGTGGATGAGTTGACTGGATGGTTCGTACTGTTTTGCTGAAGGGAGAAAGAAGAGGGCAGATTGCAAAATGAAAGGGTAGACTACGACCAACTTAGACCACGACTTTAAGCACAGCAACATACGCAGGCCTTACAATAATCGCCATTATTGGTCATGTTCATGCAATACTCCAGCAATCGAGCCTAATGGGACTAGTGTTAACATGTAACAGTTGCTGCATTGTGTTTTGAGGAAGATTATGGGCAAGTATTGCTCACTTGTACGTGCTGTTCGGTAAAGGGGCAAAGGGATGACAAATGAGACTCTGCGATAGATTCAGAACGACGGCAGGATGGCGAAACTATGCCGAAGTTTGGTTAAAGAGAGAGTTGGCACTGTTGAAATTGGGAAAGTAGGAATTGAAGCTATTTTTAATGACTGCAGCCCCTCATCTTCTTTGCGAGAGCAAAGATACAAGAAGCAATGGCAGGCTTCAGACATCGTTTCGGTCCTGCCTTCCTGGCCTGTAACTATGCGAGAACTGAGACTATCAGCGCTTAGGAGTCTAAGAGGTCGTCTCAACTTTGTCGTCGCATTTAAGCAAACAGTAGAAATTACCTGGAACTTCGCTGCGCAGTTTTCCATCGTCGTCCGCTAGGGCGCTTTACAGCCTCACATAAAAACCTGCCTCATCTTTCTCGCTGTATAATGTCACTCCTTCCTAGAGGTCGAGTGCCATCATTCAGAACCATAGCCTCTCTATGGCGTCTCCTTATATGCTCTTCCTCGGAGCTTTGATCTCTTCTGCGTCTGCTCTCAACGAACATTCCCTCAAAGTCTTCACCAGCTGTGCCTTCTCCATCCACCATCTTCACGTCACTCTCTTCCAAGATACTCAAATCTGCTGCAAGCGCGGGGGGTACAAGTTTCGCCTTGATCATCTGTTTCCGTCCGACAGGGTCGCGGAACAAGGGATCGAGGAGCTGACTGAGACGGTTTCCATTACGTAGTGCAGTCGCAAAATTCAGGCTTAGGTTTGTACCCTCCTTATCTCCCCAAGGTTCCTTAGCAAGCCAGCGTTCCACAAATCGCGCTTTAACAAGTCCTTGAGGCCCAAACTTGTCGACCAACTGAATAAGTATTAACAAGCAGCCTTGCTCAACAACGTCCCGCAGACTCCAATTGTCCCAATCGGGATCGAAGTCATTGTGAGTGTAGTCTGTAACGCAGTACTCGAGACATTTCACTAGCGCAGCGTATGCCTCGGGTCTCTCGATCATCTTCACCGTGGCTGAAGTAGTCATTAGCTTGAGATGTGCTGATAATATCTTTCTCCACTTACAGCTATTCATCATCATCGTCAGAGCCCTGATGCCTTTCTCTCTGAGTTTGCGGTCAGGCCGTGTAATGTACCACAATAACACATCGATCGTGGGTCCATCGTGAAGTGCTCGCTCGCAGATGATAATGGCGGTTGTTTCTTGGATGCAGAAGTTGGGGCTGTCAAAAAGCTTATCCAAAGTACTAAGCTTCAGAGAGTCTTCGACTTCCTGTGTAATGTACTGTGGTTTGTTCTCAGGCGGAGACACTACAGCTGTGTCGCGGTAGTAGGCAAGCATTTGTCGCATTACCCCAACAACTGTGAGAGTGGCCAGGCCCAGCCCGAAAAGAAAAAGGCGATCTTGTGCGGCAGGCGATATCGCCGCCATCATGTTGAGACTACATTCGCATTCAAAGCTGGTGTTTCCAGGGAGCTGAGAGCTCGAGAAGGTCGAACTTCCCCTGGGAGGCGGTGGAATAAAGTTCTGCCACCGCCAAAGTCCGGAAACAGGTTGATCCGTGCCGACCAGTTTTCTGCCCCCGCCATTGAAAAGATTCAAGCGATTCAAAATAAAAGCCATCTTCAGATGTTCCACGCAACTCCGTACAATGCCTCCCTCTCAACTGAAGAGGCTGAAAGCGTCTTTGAGAGAGCAGGGAATTATCGGCCCTCAGCAGTCTAAGAAGCAAAGGAAACAAAATGCCCAAAATGGAGTCACCAAGGAGAAAAGAGTACACAGGACTGTGGCACTTAATGGGATTCGAGAGCAGTTTAATCCCTTCGAATTCAAGGCGCCTTCAAGGAAGCCAAAATTTGAGGTTACCACAGAGAATGCCGCCAGAAGGGTCATCAGAAGGCCGGGTGTTCAGAAGAGCCAAGAAGAAGAGATGGTATTATTCTCCAACCTAAATATGGAAGCGTGCTAACTCTGCCTCCACAGCGCCGCCAAGCATATTTGGAAGAGCAGCAGCGTCGACATAAAGTTGGAGGAATTGTCGACAAGCGTTTTGGAGAGAACGATCCCAGCATGGCCCCTGAGGAAAAGATGTTAGAACGATTCACACGCGAGAAGCAACTCCGGCATAAGAACAGTTCAGCATTCGATTTGGAGGATGATGATACACCAGGCGAGCTTACTCATATGGGCCAGTCTCTGTCTCTTGACGGACCAGCATTGGTGGATGACTTTGACGAGAAAGATTTGGATCTTTCGGACGCAGACGATCATCCCTCAGATGAGGAACGTCAAACACGAAAGCGACTTCGATCAGATAGTGAGAATGGCGAAGATGAAGCTGAAGACGATGAAGAACGCCCAGAGCGTAAAAAGTCGAAGCAGGAGGTCATGAAAGAACTTATAGCCAAATCGAAGCTTCACAAATACGAACGTCAAGCTGCTAAGGATGATGACGAAGATTTGAGAGAGCAGTTGGACAAAGAGATGCCGAATATCCATGAATTACTTCGAGGGATTGCACCAAAACGTGCAGTTGCTCCGCCAGCAGATATTCCAGGGATGAATCGTGATCGGGCTGCTTTATTGAATGGGACAGACAAGATTAAATTTGACAAGGAATACGACCTTCGCCTTAGACAAATGGCCCAGGACAAACGGTCTAAACCCACTGAAAAGTCAAAAACAGAAGAACAAGTTGCCGAAGAGGAAGCACGGAAGCTTCAAGATTTGGAGGTGAGAAGACTCCGCCGAATGCAAGGCGCACCGGAAAGCAGCGACGAAGAAGGCGATAGACAAGTCGAATCAGACCAGGATGATGTAGATGAAGATTATGGATTCGGTATAGGCATCAAAACACGTCCTACACAAGCTGAGCTTGGCGTGGAAGACGAAGACGACTTCCTCATAGACGATGACCTCGTGGCCAGTGGCTCAGACTCAGGTTCCGTGGACCAATCTGACGATGAAGAAATGGTTGACTCCGACGACGAAGACGATGACGAGTTTGTTAAAGGACTGTTGACAGAGGAAGAATCAAAAAGACCTGAGTTCTTAACAGGGGCAAACGCACCGATCCAAGAAGTGGAAGACCCAATTTCAAATGGTGTTAATGGCAATCTTGCTTATAAGTTCGATTGCCCTCAAACGCACGACGAACTTCTCGAGATCACGAAAGGCGTGAATCTTCTTGACCTACCTACGGTGGTGCAGAGGATACGGGCTCTCTATCACCCCAAACTCAGTAGCGAAAATAAGGGGAAGCTCGCGAAATTCTCTGTGACATTGGTGGATCACATCTCTTATCTGGCGAACCAGGTTCAACAGCCCTCATTCGTGGTGCTTGAAATTGTTATCCGCCACATACATTCGTTGGCGAAGACGTTCCCAGTGGAGATCGCGAATGCATTTCGCCGGCACCTCAAAGAGCTCGAAACTACTCGGGCTTTGTTTCCTACTGCAGGAGACTTGACACTTCTCACAGCAATAGGGACTATCTTTCCTACCTCTGATCACTTTCATCAAGTTGTTACACCAGCAATCCTGACCATGGGGCGATATCTCGGTTTAAAGATTCCCCAAACGCTATCAGACTTTGCTATTGGGTCTTACTTGTGCACACTGTGCTTACAGTATCAAAAGTTTTCCAAGAGATATATCCCAGAGGTCATGAACTTCATCGAGAATACGCTCTGCGTATTAGCTCCAATAAAATTGGCGAAACTTCCCGGTAGCTTTCCTATCCATGAGCCAAAGTCGTCATTACGAATCGAAAGTCTGCCATCCTCTGCTCGACAGCTCAGATTTTCTGACTGTATTGCTCGAGACGTGTCAGAACATGAGGAGGAAGTGCTTAAAGCAGCTATAGTTGAGACGAGCCTGATTTTGGTGGGTACCGCAGCAGATACGTGGGCTGGTAAAGATGCATTTACTGAAGCTTTTGGCCCGGCTCTGGAAATTATGCGCCATCTGTCGAGAAAGAAGTGCCGCTCCAAGCTCGCCGCAAGCACTCAAGTACGTAATTCAGACCGACATGGAATAAGACTAACAATATCTAGTCAGAATTGACCAAGGTAACTCAAAGACTTGAAGTAACTCTTAGTCAAGCTCGCCTCGCTCGGCGACCTTTGGAACTACACCATCATCGTCCACTCGCAATTAAGACATCTGTACCCAAGTTTGAGGAGTCATTCAACCCAGACCGCCATTATGATCCAGACAAAACTCGCACAGAGGCTGCAAAACTGAAGAAAGAGCACAAGAGAGAAAAGAAGGGTGCCATTAGAGAGCTGAGAAAGGATGCAAAGATTCTTGCTACTCAGAGTCTAAGAGAAAAGAAGGAGAGGGATGCCGCATATGAGAAGAAGTATAAGAGGCTTGTGGCGGAGATCCAGGGTGAGGAGGGTCGAGAAGCAAAAGCTTATGAGAGGGAAAAGGAGTGGAGGAAGAAGGGCAGAAAATGAGTAATGTCCGAATGAAGCATATCACAAGTTAAACTCTGAGAACGAGAGTGGCTTGAACTGATTGTGTATTATGGATAGAAGTGTCCCAAGAAAAGGTGCCATAGGAAAAGAACTGAATTGCCTACTCAAATACTTTCAGAAGTCTGCTAAAGAACGTTCTATCACTGTTCCCACACGCTCCCAGAGACGTGTGAAAACAATTTTTGTCGATCTTAATCTCATGTGCAGATTAGCGGCGGTTTATTGACTTTCACCCCCTTGATAACTTTGAGCCCCCGATAAGCGATAAGAAACTTTGGTGCCAGCATGAAGCTCGTCGCGTCTTTCCAACCTTCGTCATTGTCCTACACTCACCGAGAACAACAATGTCAGAAAACGCACCTCCAGCCTCCGCGGCAGCTGCTACCAATGGCGATGTGCCTGGCCAGCCGTTCTACGATAAAGCTCGTGCACACCTCAAAGATCTGCTCCAGAAAAAGCGGCTGCTTGAACGAAGCCTTGCTCAACAAGAGGAGTCAATCTACAAGAAGGAGACAGATTATCTGGAGGATACACCAAGTGGAAATATCATAACGGGCTTTGAGGCGTATACGAAGGGCAGTGGAAGTTCTGCGCCGGGCCAGAGGAGGAGGGCGGCGGTTCAAGAGAGCAACAGGGTGTTTTCGAGGAGCAGCATTAGCTATAATGTTAACGCTGTAAGTTGAGCCCCTTCGTAGCAAACGAGCATGCCAGAGACTCTTACTTTAAAAGCAAGGCTGACTTGGCGTAACAGGAATCTCCAATGGAAACTGCGCAGTCAACACCAATGGCAGCGATGCCAAACACCCCTCTCGAGATCGCGAAGGGCGATTCAGGATCCAACCATGCTACCCCTACGAGTGCCACTTCCGCAAATAAGACCGGTGCAGGAAGCAAGAAGAATAAGAAGGGTGCGGATGGAGAGGATAGTGAGCTGGATAGGGAGACGAAGAAGGTCAGGACCAATTTCGGGGTGGCTGCTAGGAAATGATATGGAAGGTGATTCTGGGCTTGCAAAGATCTGTGGACGAAAAGGCGTTTAGACTTGGCTGTAAAAGGGAGTTCATACGGGCTGGGAGGGAACGTCATTGCCGCGGGCACTGAGCAAAGACGTTCAGCGTTGCATTAATGCATTGCCAACATATCAAGTGACTTCAGTCTTTGGTATGCTTCTACGAAGGGGGGTTGATTCTGTCTGGAACCGAAATCGTCAGGAGAACTATTCCAACCAGTTCTCAGGGGATTTCTTCATCGCTCTCATCACCACCAAAGCCAAAACTGAATCCATCCCCATTATTTCCCCCAGTATTGCCCACCGCAGCATCCCATTTCCTCTTTCTTCCTTCTGCCTTGCTTTCCAGGTCGGCCATGGCTTGTGCGATGAGCTCAGGATACTCAATTTCCATCCGGCTGACAAATGTACCATAAGGATTAAGAACGTCCTTCTTGAATCCCGAGATTTGATCTGGTTTGTCTTTCAAAAACGAAAGGACTCCTGCTAGATGGCTTCTTGGCACGAAGTTCTGTGTGATGGCAATCGAAGCATCAAGATTGACAACCAAATGCCACCATCCACTTGGGACATGCAGAACTTCTCCTTCATTGCAGACCCCTTCAACACAGCCTGGTGTCTTGCGAGCTTCTGCGTGAAAGCCGAGAAGCCATTCTGCAATGCTGAGAGGACTCGTAACCTCGCTTTGATCTTCCGAAACGTATACCCCTGGAGGCGGTGGAGTGGATGAGTTTGAAGGGAACATAATCCAATATTTGGATCCTCGAAGCACTGCATTCCAAGCACTGGTTGCATTCGGGTCCTTGTGGAAGGTTGAGCCGCTCCTCGCTGGTCCGACTATCAACCACTTGTCATCAGGTCTATCCTCTCCCAGTACCGCAAAGAGATCTTCTCCGAAACATTCTGGGATCCAGTAAGAAGGACACTTCTGAAGCTTTCCTACACTCAGTTGCATTTTATCAACGAAACCTCTGTCGAACAAGTAGAGCGGACTCTCATCGCTGCTATTGCTCATGTAGTTGACATATGTTTGCAATGTCCAGTCGACGGCTTCTGCTCGGAATTTAGTATCACCATATCGCTGGAGCAAGTCCTCGGTATCCCAAGACTTGTAGACTGGCCATTCTCGCACAGGTTTGGTGAGAATGAAAGGTTTGTTACTCCAATTTTGCGAGAATTCATCAAGCGAGAGATCCGCTAGTCTTGCAATAGCATTCGTCCGAGGAATGTTCGTCGTGTAAGGTTCCAGGGAAGTGTGAGTACATAAGAACGGCCGATAGAGTACATCAGAGAATACGTAGCCGCATTTGATTCGGGAGACTTGATCTTCCTTCAAGCTAAGATACGTGGATCTCCACGTGCCAAGCCACTCAAATGAGCCTGAATTTGACTCAACAGTTCTGCCATGTGTTAGTCATTGCTCAAGCATGTGGAGGAGCAAGGCGAAAGAATATCTATGGGCAAGTGAAAATAGGATGCCAGTAGTATTGGAAACCTGGATCATGCATAGCAAAATTCCTGATAAAGGCAAGCTTGATGCCACGCTATACACAAATAAAACATAACTTACTCAATAAAAAGGGTCTTCCATAGGTCATCAGACCTGCAAAATGCATATAGAAATTTGCATGTTAAGCCAAGTAACCGCAAGGTACCAGAGTCAAGATACTCCAACAATATGGCTAGTACCTCGTCTGGAAATAGCTGAAAAGGTCCAACAAAGCTTTTGGAATTGAGGCTTGCAGTGTACTGGTTACCGGAAGGTTTGATACCCAAAGGATGGTGTGGGACAGAATGTGGTGACTCTGCCAGCAGTTCTTCTTTGCCGGCTGAGGACAATGACTCAGGAACCCCGCCACTGAGCTGGATGTCCACATCCAGACATGCTGCAGGAACGGCAGATGACTTCATTGTACCCAGAAAGACAGCCGACAGTAGGATTTCAGGCAGCCATCAGATGGGCATCAGATTGAGGCTGAGAAATACTGAGAAATAAAGTGCTGTTGCTCTTCTCCCGTTGGTTGTTAGAAGCCTCACCAAAGTCTCGCCACTTTTTAAATTTTCGTAATTGGGGCGAATGGACCGAGGTGATCGCATGAGTGAAAATCGCTAGGCTGTGCTAGATGGTTCGAAATGGCAAATCCTCCAATGACTGTAAATTACATGTCCCTACCAGGATTGATTCCTCTGGAGTGACTGGAAAGTTTAGAAGGTGAATCAGTCGGAACGCCCCCATGGACGCTTTTGCTCTAGCGTCGCTAGGCCCTTCAGAGCCGACTTCTGAAAAGTATTATAATTTTCTACTCACAACTTGTCCTTCACCATCAAACAAATCAAACACACCAAACAAGAACAAAAACCACTCCACTAGATCCAAGACGACTCTCGATATCGGGAGTTTGGCATCTAGTCTTTTCACAACCCCCAGCTTCCAAGTCGCAGTCTCTTGTCGAGACCTCTGCGAATTTCCACCACCCCACCTTCTCAACATCAAACCGTGCATTTTCTAGATCCCAGGCTCTGCTTGCGATCTAGATATTCATATCAATCGAAACCGCAATCATGGCTTCCGTTGATAAGGGTCTCGAGGAGATCCCAGAAGGTGAGCACTGAGAAAATTCTTGGAAATTCACACCGCCACTGGCTGTGCGCCGAAGCTGAAGGAACAAATACTGATGAAACTTTGTTTGGCAGGTCAAATCGAGTCCAACTATGACGAGACCGTTGATTCCTTTGATACCATGAACCTGAAGCCTGAGCTTCTGCGAGGTACAACATAAAGTGCATGCTGTTTAAAGGATTAGGATTAACAACATCGTATAGGTGTCTATGCCTATGGTTTCGAACGTCCCTCTGCTATCCAGCAGCGTGCTATTATGCCAGTCATCAAGGGTTAGTTTAAACAAGTAAATCTATAAACAAAATCTAATACACAATCCAGGTCACGATGTCATTGCGCAAGCCCAATCTGGTACCGGAAAGACCGCAACATTCTCTATCTCCGTCCTTCAAAAGCTCGACCCCAACATCAAGCAATGCCAGGCTTTGATTCTTGCTCCGACCCGTGAATTGGCTCAGCAGATCCAGAAGGTTGTTGTCGCTATCGGAGACTTCATGAACGTTGAGTGCCATGCATGCATTGGTGGTACAAGCGTTCGTGATGATATGAAGGCTCTCCAAGAAGGCCCCCAAGTTGTTGTTGGTACTCCTGGCCGTGTCCAAGATATGATCCAGCGCCGATTCCTGAAGACCGACTCGATGAAGATGTTCGTCCTCGATGAAGCCGATGAGATGCTTTCTGTAAGTTGTCAGAAGCGAATTTCTCTTTGCATAGCCAGACTAATATGAAAACAGCGTGGTTTCACCGAGCAAATCTACGACATTTTCCAGCTTCTTCCCCAATCGACCCAGGTCGTTCTTCTCTCTGCTACCATGCCCCAGGATGTCCTTGAGGTCACCACCAAGTTTATGCGCGATCCCGTTCGTATCTTGGTCAAGAAGGCTGAGCTTACTCTCGAAGGTATCAAGCAGTTCTACATCGCCGTTGAGAAGGAGGATTGGAAGCTGGACACCCTCTCCGATCTGTACGAAACCGTTACCATCACACAAGCAGTTATCTTCTGCAACACCCGAAGAAAGGTCGATTGGCTTACCGACAAGCTCACTGCTCGTGACTTCACAGTGTCTGCGATGCACGGTGATATGGACCAGGGCCAGCGTGATCTGATTATGAAGGAATTCCGATCAGGTTCGTCCCGTGTCTTGATCGCCACCGACTTGTTGGCCCGTGGTATCGATGTTCAGCAAGTCTCGTTGGTTATCAACTACGATCTTCCTGCCAACCGTGAGAACTACATCCACCGAATCGGTCGTGGAGGTCGTTTCGGACGAAAGGGTGTCGCTATCAACTTCGTTACTGCTGAGGATGTGCGCATGATGAGAGAAATCGAACAGTTTTACAGCACTCAAATCGAGGAGATGCCAATGAACGTCGCCGATCTCATCTAAGCGTTTCATTCCAACAAAAACTTTGGTAAATCACAGTTCCTACGTTCCGTGTCAAAAAGACAGGAGTTGGAACCCCTTTTAGGGTAGTGATAGTGAGCGTGGCTGGTTCGCCCGGCGCGTGAGGAAAGGGGATATCTGCTGGTGGCAAAAAAGTCGCTGCTTGACGGTCTGCAGCTCATTTGATTTTCCTGCGTAACGGATGGCATTACCAACATTAGAGGGTTGGGCAATGCTTCTTGCTTTCCATCAACGAACGTCTCTGTATTTAGGGATCTGCTTATTGGTCATCAAGCAAGCTTTCTATCATCCAAGGCTACTTCTACTGAGTCATGGTGTCCTCACCATCTCTCTGAAATTGGCTGGTGTGATAGAACTGTTGTGTTTTTTCATAGACCAAAATTTTCCAAATCAAATAATCGCTCTGGTTGCTTGCACGTGACTGATTAAATTCAAGCGAGCCCCTGGGCCGTTCTTCCCTAATCCAGCACACTTCCTCGCTCGTTCATTTCCAACATCAATCAGCCTGCCTCGTTCCATCCTGATCTCTGTCCTTGTGATACAGCCGTGCGGCAACTTTAGCATTCAGTCTCTTGGTTCTAGTATCAGTTTCCATGGTCCGCTCGCAAGCATGGATCGTCTGCAAGCAGCGTTGAGTCCGAAGCTGGCAAGTGTTGCTGCGGACAAGCTCTGGCAATTTCAACTACGAAAGGAGAACAAGGCACTACTGGAGCAGCTTCAAGAGAATGAGAGACGCCGCCAATTCGATGCCGCCGAATCCAACAAGAAGCTCAAGGAAAACGCAGACAGAATCATCGCTCTTGAGTCTAGACTTGCCCAACACGAGCGCGAGAAGGCCAGAGATGAACAAGCCAGGAAAGAGTTTATGAAGGGAGATGCAGCTTTCAAGGCAATGGTCAAGGATTACCTGGAAAGACGAGTTCCCGAAGGTATGTCGGAGAATTGTCCTTGCAAGAATCTAGGTTGATGCGAATGCATAGCTGAGCTTTCCGAAATCATGAAAGGACGATCCACAACGGAGTCTGCTGTTGCTGTTCCACAATCGTACGACGCTCGTCCGCCTGGCAACAACCCTCCTTCAGGACTTGGTGCTCCACAGCACTCCAAGCCGATGCCAGCCACCACATTGCCAAGCTCGAGAGATCCAGAGTCAACTAGGTCGAACGATGTAAATGATCAGCGCCAGAAGGCAATTCGTACTCGTCCAAAGCCCATGGTTGCTAGACGGCCAGTAACTCGCAGCAGAAAAAAGTCAATGGACAGCCCTACCGAAGCACCAGGCGAGTCTCAACAACCAAGACCTCAGATTTCAAACATTTCCCAGCTTGCGCAAGGTGTAAACCATATCAAGACATACTACAACGACTCTCACGAAGTCTTCAAGAGACTCAACCTGAATGAGACACAGTTGGAAGTGGATTTCGTGTCGGCTTTCATCAGTGGTATCACCGATCCAAAGATGAGGAATAGGTTGATTGCTGAGCTGCAACAACTTCATCCATCTCGAAACAGGAAGGATGGAAGAATCGAGGTTCTCTGTGATTGGCATGATATTCCGGAAGGATTGAGAAAAGCAGGATTGCTCAGTCCAGCAATGGAGACTTCCCGCAGAAAGCACCGGATTCTGGGCGATCTGAGTGACTTGGGATTCTGAGTGGAACAACCATCAGGGGCAAAGCAAAGGAGAGAAGAGGGGCAGGATGCTTTAGTTATAACAATTTTGCTCCCAGAACTGATGATTTTGGAAGTTATATCATACTTTCGCAGGGTTGCTACGGTCTCCTTGCATACACTTACAGGAATATGGGGTCGCATAAGCAAATAGACTATTGAGCTCGGCGGACTTAGATTGTGCACAGATTAGCACTTAATATATTGCGTCAACAAAGATCAGAGCATGAAGTAGACAATTGATATTCTGCTGTGACGGCTTCTACTGCGCATTATCTGGATTTGCAAATGTGATATACAATATCTTCGTTTGGAGGGGAAATCTGTGTATCGAAAATCAAATCAAAGAAAGTCGTTGTTAAAGTCATGGCAAGGTTGTCGCTGGTTGCTTTCAAGGACATTCGACTTCGCCGTCAGAAGACCCATTGTTCCAAAAATCCTAGAACATTCCAATCAGATCTGATTTGCGTGAATCCTCTCCAACGCCGCCCTCACGATCCTCGGCGTGACGCTCTTTGCCACACCTTCCGCACCAACCGTAATTAAGAACTCGTCAGATAGAGACGAATTTCAGGTGCAGTGATGGGAGAGTTGATCATATCTGTGCCATTGCTGATCCAGCTGGTGACTCCCAGGCCAGGCTTTGCTGCATCCGTGCAGATAGTTATGCTGGAGTTCAGACTTTTGTCCGGGCTAGTATATGTACCAGCATACAGCACATCTGCTTCCTCCCTCGCTGCAGCCTCAATCGAGGGTAATAAGGTGTCAGTGACCAGATCTGCGAGGATCACATTGTTGGTGGTTGGATTTGCTCCAGCAGAAAGAATGGAAAAGCCGATACTGAAATCAGGTATGAGCACAAATAGACCAGAGTACCCAGGAAGGTCGCCTTCTTTAGGGTAGAGATCCACAATACGGTTATTGGGGAAGGGGAGGCGGAGAATCTCCCAAGGTGCGCCGACGGCGTTAAACAGGTTTGAGACAAATCCCCGCGGCTTGAGCCAGCGACGAGTGATGGCTGGCTTGATGAGGGTGGAGCTGAGTATGCTTCGGCCGATGCTGGTCAGATCGTTGGTGGAACTGAACATTCCACCTGCTCTATGGTTTATTAGTGAAGTCTAATTTGTGCGGAAATCATGGCTCACGGTGTTTCGTCCCCTGCGTCAAACCCCCAAGATGAACCGTTCGGAATGATTCCTGAGGAGTTTGACGTGGGCACTGTCCAGGAGGATGCTGTCAAGTTGAGAGGAGTAATAAGACTATCGTTCACGGAGGTTGCGAGCGCAACGCCAGTGATATTTTCCAATGCGTAGCCCAACATTTGGAAAGCTACATTGGAGTAGATTGGAGCAGTCGAGGAGGCATAAATAGGATGACGTTTGATAAACCCGTCGAAGAACTGGGCTCGTGTGCAGGAAGATGCACCCGCACATACGGCTTCCTCAGATGCATTCAGAGGTGGTAAACCAAGCGACAATGGATCATTGATCGGGAGGAAGATTCCTCCAATGGTTCCAAGACCTTCCCAATCTCGCCCAATATCCGCCATGTGAGATGCCAGCTCGCCGATGGTGATCTCGTCCCAAGCCACATTGTCCACTGAGTCTGAGGTCGAATTCAAGTTCTATGCCGCTTGTAGAAGTTCGGGGACATAATTAGCAACTGGGTCGTTGAATCTGGCATCTCCAGCTTCGATAAGAAATGTGTAAACTGTGATCAGCTTCGTAAGGCTGCCAATTCTGAACACAGTGTTTGAGTCGATACTCTTAACCCCATACTGGTATGTTTCCGCCGTGGGAGAGGTGAAATGAGTTGTAAACAATGGAGTTGACTCGTAGGTTGAGAATAATTCTATAGAATACGAGGTATTGGCTGAATCGAAAGGCCCATATGATGTGTTGCCGATGGAGATTGCTTGCTGAAGCAGTTGAGTTAAGTTCGAGAGCGTGGATTGAAATGTCTTGCTTGAAGACAGAGTTTGAGGAGGAGGAAAATCTGGGCCTATCAGTGGCCATATGGGCTGAGCATGAGCTGCTAGATGGTAAAGCGTTCCCAGCAACAAAAAGGCAGAACAACGTGGTGAGAACATCATCATAACCTAAAATGAGGCAAAGTTGTCAAGTGCGTAGAAATAAAAAGCAGCTCAAAGGTTGTGGTCTTCTGAAAGAAGCTGACACGATTGGAATTATCTCCAACAAGCAGCATCTCAACAGCATTATATACAATTTCGACAGAGCAGGGCTTTGCCTGGAATTGCTGTTAGCAATGCTGGCGCACGCAGAATTACGTAGATCAATAGCAGCATGCGCTGAAGCCTAAAGCCCCAGAGGATTCAATTATAAATTACATGTCACTTATTTCTGGGGCAACACCTGAGCTACAGCCAGTGGAAACTTGTCCACGAGTTTTGGACCGCAGCTTGACCTGGAAAATAGCGACATCACGAAGGGACCAATAAAATAGACAACCGAAAGATTAGGAGAATGCCTCGTAACTGAAGCTTTGATAGCCGGACATACTCAGGAGCTAATGTTGACCGAAGAACAGGGTACCATTGTTGAGATTAGTTTGCGAGAGGGCATTGTGCTTCGCCTCGCTGGCTTATGTACAAGCAGTCCAATTGGTGAGATCGTACTGTTCTCGAAGGCAGCCAGCCAAGTAATCTGAACGTCATAAATATCAGCATTGAAATTGAACTCCAAAATCTGTTCGAAATCAGTATGAGATCTAAATGTTGTACGCCATACATGTCAAGGCCCAGCTTTGCCAAGATCCTAACGCCGGCTACAGTATTGCACAAATCATACATGATGAAACCGAAGCTATGAAGCGCCATCTTCTGGTAACTCGTCGATAACCTTCGTGACAATTTCAATCAACTCGTTCACGTCTGGTCTCTCCGCTGGCTCAACTCTCAAACACTTTTTGACCAAATCTCGAATGTTTTCGCTGATCTCGCTGTCCTCACTTTGGCCCTGTTGATTCGTGGCCTTTTTCTTTCCACCAGCACCCTCGTCTGGAAATCTCCAGTCACCTCCCAGGACACAGAGACTTAGACTACCTCCAGTCTCGTCGCTCCGCATCTCGAACGGAGACTTGCCGACCAGACAAGCGTATAGTGTACACCCCAACGACCATATGTCGACCTTGGTATCAATTGTGCTTCCTGTTTTGACATCGAACAGTTCCGGCGCACGATATGGCATAGTCGAATGCTCAGCCGCCTGGTCTTGCACAGCCAGTGCAAGTGATCTCGAGGTGATAGGGACAGGTGAGGGTGCTAAAGAACCAAGATCCATAAGAATTGGCTGTTCGCCATCATCGTCAATCATGATATTTCCTGCAGAGGTCAGCGGTCTTCTAGTCCAATTGGTGCTTGTCCTGCGTACCTGGCTTGATATCTCGGTGCGCATATGCTCTGATATCACCAGCAGCGACCCCTTCTTGGCTCATAGATACTTCTCCTTCCATTAACGGCTCTTGTTGCTCGCTGTCTAAGTCTTGGTCTGCCTTTGCTGCCTCGTCTCGTACTCGTCTTGCCTTCTTCTGATCGCCATCATTTCCGGGCCCTTTGACCTTATAATAATGCATCGCCTTTAAGGCTCGGCACACTCCTAAGAATAGCACCATGAGGCGCCTCTCTGGGAACTTCGTGTGATTTACCAGGTTCGCATTTATGATGTCTTGAAGATTGCCACGACGATAGTATGGAAGCAGGATATACACCGTTTTCGCGCCAGGGTCGGATCTATCGGCTTGAACGCAATAATCTACGCTGTGGATGATGTTTGGATGTGGTGAAAAGAGGGCGTAAGCTTCCACCTCCTTCATCGCCTGCGCAACACTTTCCTGCCCAAAGGGACATCGTATCTTCTTCAACGCATATAGAGCCTCATTACTTGTGTCTTGTACTAGGTAGACGTAGGAGAAGCCTCCCTAAAAGAAACAATTAGCATTTTACTCTTTGAGGAAACGCTGTGCTTACTTCGCCCAGGAGTCGCAGGATCTTGAAACTCCTGTTGTTGATCTTCAACTGCGGAGAGCCGGGGAAACAAGAGAAGCAGTTGGTAAGAGTGTACACAAAGTCCTGGAGGTACTGCGCCATTGCGATAGGTCTGTGATGATGTGTCGTTCTGCGCTGAAGCTCCAGCTCCGAGAGCTCTGTTCGAGTTGCGCGCGCAAACTGGATGAAACTGCAACCTTAAGAATGGACACAGTACTGCAGAGGCTCAACAACTGTAACGGGTCTGGACTCAAGAATTCGAGAGTATAATGCGAGAGATTTTGGATTTGAGAGTGTTTGTTGGTCAAGAACACTTCGTGGGAACAATTAAATTTAGGTACACGTTCACCTTCGTCTCATCATTGTGGCTGAGGCACGTCTGTCGGGGTCCAAAGTCTGTGCATCTGTGGCTGGGGCACAGCACAAACTGGGCCCCATGCGCAGTACATTAGACTTTAGATGGTCAATAATCAAGTCTGTCGTTTGGCTGGAACTCGACTTCGAATGTAAAGACCTTAATTGAAAAGAAATAATTGCATTGCACAATATATGAAGCAGTTCTCTGCAAAAAAAGAAGGGGCGCGTACAGGGATCTCGCATCTCAGACTCGGCTTCTTGCGGGGTAGGTTTGACATCTGCTTGCCTGTTCCAGCCATGGACTCGTCATTCCGTCTGCAATCACGTCGTTGACCGACAAACCAACCTTTCTATCACGCCTACAGGTTCTCATTTTCTTCAATTGCAAACCAAAATGACAGTTCGTGCGAAGAAATTCACGCCTGAGGTGCTTCTCAGTGCCCCTCGTCGCTCATCTGCCATCCCCAATCACAAAGGGACGCTTGCTCTCTTCACGGTCTCAACTTACTCATTCACTTCTCACTCCAAATCATCCGAAATTCGTGTCCTAGACATAAAAACTGGACAGACCAATCTCGTCAGTAATGATGCTCAAGCGAGCGAACCGACGTGGCTCGGAGAGAAGAACCTCATATTGTGGTTGAAGGGAGGAGAGAAAGGAACTACACAACTTTTGCTGGGAGATGCTGAGAACTTGGATCTCAAGT
>Ga0302140_10003368_pt1 | contig 20531 bp, 19 predicted proteins | sample I_Bog_E1_1_FD_202095 | JGI IMG/M metagenome (GOLD analysis project Ga0302140, IMG submission 202095) | Peat permafrost microbial communities from Stordalen Mire near Abisko, Sweden - I_Bog_E1_1 | ecosystem: Environmental > Terrestrial > Soil > Wetlands > Peat | place: Sweden: Abisko, Stordalen... | reverse complement strand
CTGCTTGCCAGTTCCTCTTTGATGGAGCAAAGTATCCGGCTCTCATGGCGCGTTCGTCTAGTCGGTTAGGACACAGCCCTCTCAAGGCTGGCGCACGGGTTCGAATCCCGTACGCGCTACCAAGCTTCTTTTTTACTCTGTAAAGCCTGTGGATTGGCTTAAATAAAGGCTCTAAAGCCTACTCAGAGACAAAAGCTCTTGTGCAAAGCCGTGCATTGCTATGCGCCAAAAAGCAAAAAAAAGAGCAACAAAACAGCAACAGGATTTTTAAAGTCTCCCATCTTTAACTGTGCCGCACGGCGGGGAGTTGACTTCAAATGCGTGAAGGATAGCGAGTTCACGGCAAACAGCTTCCCTCTCGTGCAGGAGGTGCGAACATTTGCGAACAAAGGACGATTGACTGGTGATCAGCCAATGCAATACCTCTTCCAACTCAATTCAATGGAACCATTACCGCTCCCAATGGACAAATGACAACATATCAGGGCACAAGTTACTAATTCCACCTTCTCCGCAATCTCCTTGACCGCTCATCCCGTTAGGTTGAATTAACTGAGAAGTCCAACCCCATGAAAACCTCACCCCGTCTTTTCACGCTCTGCTTCTTTACTATCGGAGCTATCTCGATTGCTTCAGCCCAAGAGGTTAAACCTCTTGCCGTAGCATCCGTAACTCCAACTCCAACAATCAAGCCTCTGTGGACTTGCACTCTGACAAATGCCATCGCTTTTCAGGATAGTGCGACTACTAATTGGTTCGCTGGAAGCACACAGGGTGCCTCCTACATGGTGGACGCTTTGGGAAATGCTGCTGTGCCAATCTATGATAACGCTGGTTTTTGGGACATCTTGTGGATATCAGCCAAGGGACAACTTTTAGGTGTCATTAAAACAGCATATACAGGCAATCCTATTGTACCAGGTCTGCTTAATGTAAGTTATTCGTCTGTATATACTTATGATTATGATGGAGACGCTGATACAAATGGCGCTCCTTATCAGTATGTAAAATACACATTGAAGGGAAAATCTATCTCAAGAACACCCTTTTTCACGGGACAGGATATGACATCTGGCACTTACGACCCGCTTCCCAATTCAGGAATCATTGGCATCTCTGAGACAAATTCTTCAGGAACACCAACTGCATTTTCGTACTATAAATACTGATGCTGAAATAATGAGCTTGAAGTGGATTGCTGGCACTGTTGCAAAATGAATAATAGGCAAAAATGGGTGTGCTGGGGAGCATTGACGTTTTTCTGTTTAACTCTTTTGACGGTGCCAGTGTCGTTTCCTGCTGTTAACGAATGGGGGGTGAAAGACATCGGCTTTCTACGTATCCCTTTATGGAAGGTTGGAGCCTTTCCCAAAATACGGATGGATATTCTTACTGTTGAATGGATAGGTATAGGAGTAATTGCAGCCTTTCTTTTTTTTCTAATTAAGGGGGTGGCTAAAACCGCAAAGGCTGATGCATATACTCCCCTACAAGCTCAGAAAGTATCCGAGATTAGAACGAATAGTCCCAAGACAAAAAGACCTGCTAGGATATGGAAGTTTTGGCTCATCTTTACAGTCATTTTACTGATTGGAGTAGGTGTCGTTATATGGCCAATTTTATCCTCCCCATCTTCCAAGGAATCCCAGCAACAAGATCAATCAAGAGGGGTTACTTTGAACGTGAACCAATCTCCGCAAACTGATGAAGCTTATGCTTTAATTTCCAATCAGAAGAGCAATGTAACTGTCCGAAAAGCCATACCTGTTGGAAATAACGCTTCCGCTCAGCAGACAAACGGCAACATCTTCGATCAGTTTGATACGCCTAATCAAAGCGCAATCCCAACGAAAGGATATGGAAGTTTTGCTCAATTTGTTCCTGCACAAGATCAACCCGCAGCAACCGCTGCTCCTACTCCAAATGTGAACCCTTTTACAATTGGATCATCAATGAAAGATGTCTCTGATGTCATGGGCTTACCAGATAGTCTTGAAAAGAGTGACCTCCAAGTTCAAATGGTGAATTTTAAAATTGTAAGACGATACGCTCATGCAATTTGGCATTATGGAAACTCAACCGTAACTTTTGAAAACGGAAAAGTAACAAAATACGATAACGCTTCAGGGAATTTAAGAGTGAGATCGAATCACTAAATAAAAGCGAACAATTCCCCTTTTCTATTGTGACGAGCGTGCTATCAAGAAAGAGTGTCACTCAATGCAAGACAATTACTTTTTGCCAATTCTATAGCGCGTGGTGATACCGCTGTAAGCGCCTACGCTCTTGCCTTTCCAAAGGCCAATAGGGAATCTGCCCGAAGTGCCTCGGCTAGATTGGCGAAACATTGCGGTGTGAAGGAAGAAATCTCCCGACTGCGTGATGCTGCCCAAAAGGAAAGCATCCTATCATATCAACAGAAACGGGAATTTTTGGCAGAAATCATTCAGAAAACTCCAATCGCTGCTCCAAGAATTGCCGATCAACTCGTTGCCCTTCAAATCGACAACAAAATGAGTGGTGATAATTATTCTGATCGTGATACCAGCTCATCGAACCCGTTTCAACTGGTCGTAAATTTTTCGAAAAACTACAAAACTCTTGATGACTCAGCCATTGAGCTTGAATCAGGCCCTTTGGGATAGAGCTGCCGTCATTTTCAGAAGCTCACGGCAACGCCAGAATGCCCACCGTTCAATGAGTGCGGCGGCGTTAGCTGGTGATGAAGAAAAGACCACTGGCACGCCTCTTGCCTCGATAGCGGCCAAGCTGTGCAAGATGCTCTTGGGATTAACTCCACGATGACGTGAGGCTCCTTGCTCAACCTCATGTTCTGATCCAATAATGAGAAGCCGGGCGAACGGGTAAGCCTTCATCCGGTGGAGTTCTCTCATGAACCTATTTCTGCCACTGGTGAGAGAGCTATATAAGTCAGGCAATGTCTTACGTTCAATACAAAAATCATATTCAAGTCCGGCAACGGAATAATCCCCGGTTGTGAGTCCTGCTGTGACAGTCGGGAATGTAAAGGTAAGAGGTGTCTGTTCCCGGCTATCAATGATGATAATGGGGGAGGTGAAATCAGACTGCATCGTTCCCCCGAAGTGATTTTAGGTATGACTGCTGTGCAAACTTGTTCCATCTGTTAAATGGCTCCCTGTATTCAGAAACCGGAGTGCCTTCTATTTGCGTTCCTGCGTATTCTTCCTTTAACCATGCCAACGCTGCTTGTTCGTTAATGTGAAGTGAGAGATTGCTTTTGGCTGATGCCTTTCCCGGCAATCTCACAGGCGGGGATTCTCTGGTGATCCAATCTTCAGCGAATTTACGGGTAATCCCTCGTGCATCACCTTTCTTGTGGAGCCATGCCTTCATAGCATCGATCTGACGTGGAATGGAAAGGTCAGGCCTTTGGTCTGACATGCGCTGCCAGAAAGCATCATCGGGTTCTTCTGTTCCATCAGGCACAATATCAGGTGCCGCCGCTTTCTCCTCTGCATCTATGTCTTTCTCTTTTTCTTTTTCTACATCTTCCTCTTCCTCTGTGTCACGATTCGTGACTGCTTCCGTGACTTTCTCGTGACTCGTTGGTGATTTTCTTTCTCGTACACGCTGAAGAGCCTTTCGTTCAGCATCTGATCTTGGGCGCTGCTCTTCAATGAAGTTTGGGATTTCTAATTCCCCTACGCTTCGAAGAACAAGACCCCTCTTTTCGAGTTCGTTAATCTCCTCCGCAAGAGTGTTTGTTGAAATGCGAAGTCGGAATGCAATCTCCTCGATCTTGGGAAGCTTCCCTGTCGTGGCGTCTCGCTCAATTAGGAGCATCATTTCAAGGAATCTCCTCCAAAGGTTGTCTGGAAGGAGCGCATATTCCATTCGCTCCAGCAATTCCGTGTAGAGCTTAATCCAGAAGCCCCGCATCTGCTTGATCCCGCCCCTGTGCTGTGATATTTTTTTCATCTGATTTAGTTTCTTTCCCGGTGTCTCCTGCAAGAGCGCCGGGAATTTACTTCCTCGGCAACCGGATGGATGGATTAGGAAATGGCTTTCAGGGTGTATTTTTCTATCGCCCTTTCGACATCGGTAATTTTGAATCTTACTAATCTCCCCACTCGAACAAATGGTAATACCTTGTTCTTCATTAGAGTCTGCGTTTTCCGACGTGACCATTGGAAGTGTCTCGCAATTTGATCAGTGGTTTTCCACTGTGATTCGATAGCCACATTCGCGGCTCCCGATTTCTCCTGCTGCGTATTTGTGTTCATAGGTGCTGATAGACGGCTGGTTGTAGCCGTTCGCACCCTTTTTACGCTCAGATATGCAGCTTCGTTACGTGGTCTAAAAAGAAATGATAAGAATAATTAGGGATTCTCTGGAAAGAGCATCTTGATACCCTTGATTACCTTCTCTTCTGCGGTGTTCCACCCTCCATCTTGATTAAAAATTGACTCCTTATCTGAGGACTTGTCGTACGAGTGGCGCTTTGCATCAGTAACGCTCATTGATTCAAGAAGCCTTGCGGCTCCCAAACTCTTCAGGAGCGAGCGAGCACGGTCAGACTTAAGTGAATTTCCGCGTTGTGAATCCTGAGCCTTCCTGTTGGCAACCTTACTTTTTTTATTTTCTGGTCTCTTTTTGCTTTGGTAATCTACCCAAGATGAAAAAGCCCTCTTAATCTTTAAATCTGGTAAGTTCCAATCAATACAGAAAAACCCGAAACATAGATCTTGCTCTTCGGGATTATTCAAAGATTGATTGATCATTTCTATTGGTGCAACACCTTTGAAAAAGAACAATCCATAGGGATTATGTTCAGCATACTCTCCTTCTTCCTTAAAAAGAGCAGGCAGATTTATCCCCTTTGGATGCAGCCCAAATTCTTTTTTTGTATCTGAATCATAAGTCGCTGCTCGGCTTTTCAGCCATGGAACTTTTTCTAGATCTGAAGCAATAACAGCGCACCCAGATGGCCCTGAAAAGTATTCCTGGAACTTAACTAGCTCTGAATAAGTGGCACCTTGTTTGGAATACTCTGCAAGAAGTTTTTTTAAAGTAGAAGAGCGCTTTAATTTTTCACGAGCGTATTCGTGAATAAGGCAATTTCCTAGATTTTCATAAGAAACGCTTCGCTCACAAAAATCCCACTCCTCTCTTGATAGGGTTTTGCTTGGCTCTATGGATTTGCTCAACGCCTTGGAAGGAGTTTTTGCAAGGGAAGTGTTTAACCAAAACAGCTTTTTGTTACTCTTCAGCAAAACCTCCAGTTCTTTGTCAGTAGCAAGGCGCTGTGGCACCTTGGGTTTCTGAACATTCCATTTTTTGGAAATCGGTTTTTTTTCAGGGCGGCTCATATAAGCTTATGGCGGGGGTCGAATTTAGCCCATACCACCCCTCCCACCACCGGGGCCTTCCACTTGGGAGATTTCTTTTTCAGTGCCTTTGAAGCCGCTGATTTCTTGGGGTGACTCATCTCATGAGGGCTTACCATGCCACTGCGTGAACCTTCCGGCTTCCTTTGGCAAAGTAGGTGATTCCATCAGGGTGAATGTGAATCACTTTGCCAAGCCGTTTGGCACTCGTATTGAAAAAGGGATGGCGGAGGAATCGACGGATATATTCGGCTGCCTCCCGTGCTGGAACATCAAGGTATGCCAAGCAATATCCATCATGACGGAGGCTTGATTTCCAGAAATCCTTATCATGAGTGAAGAAGGTTGGACTCTTTTGCTTCAGCAAAAGGGGGATGATGTCTGCATCACCTGTTCCCTTAACCGCTAAATCCTTTCCGATCTTCCGTGTAGGTACCCTTGCGTTGCTCAGGGACTCCGCCTGTTCCGCACGGATATTTTCATCAAGGAGAACCATTCCGGCTCTCTATGCCGCCACTGCTTCGCCAGCGTGTAAGAGAAACGCCTCTCCAGAAAGCCGTATGGCCTCAGAAATAGCATCACGAGAGACACAACCGGGCCATGCCGCTATGATTTCCTCATAGGTTTCACCATGTTCCAAGGCTTCCAAAACCTGCCACACCATGACACGGGAGCCTTTGAAAGTCGGCTTGCCATGGCAGATACGGGAATCGGCCACAATGTATTTGCCAAGCTGGATCACGGGTTTCATGGAAGTCGTCTGTTGCACACTGTTGCACACTGATGAAAAAACCACAACGGGATTTCAAGCGGCTTTCGGCTTCCCGATGGACTCGATATTTTCCGCCTCTTCGGGAATGATGCTCCAATACAGCTTTGCCGCTTGGGGCTTCACAAGTTCCCGATAGTGAGCAAAGAGGATTGTCTGGTCGTGTCCCGATTCCAGAGCGGTCTTTCCCGCATCCTGTGTCTCTGCAAGGCGATAGGAAACAAAGCTGTGACGCATCACATTAACCGGCCATTTTGCCAGTCCTGCGGCCTTGATGACGGTGGCATGGCGGCGGCGGAATGTTCCCGGCTCGCCAGTCTTTCCAAAGGTTCCCCCTGATGATCGTGGACGCGCTGTCTTTGGATTTACCGTTCCGCTGATGATCGGCCCTGTTGTCTTGGCTAGGGGAAGAAGCCAATTTTTTAAATTATCTTGGATCGGCACAAGGCGGCGTGTTCGGGTCTTGGAGTTGGCCGCTGAGACATGAATGAATCCCCCCGTTAGATCGACATCATCCCATGATAAACGGTTAATCTCTGAAACCCTGAGTCCTGCAAAGAGTCCTATTGCATGAAAGGCAAGAATGTCGTCGTCCTGATCGGTAGAGAGCAAGGCCGCTACCTGATGAGGGGTGAAGATGTCGGGCTTCTTCTGTGTGGCCTTGGCTGCTTCTGTGTTGGCGGCTACCTCCATCCGTGCCCAATTCCGCTTTGAGGCATACCCCCAGAGAGTGCGAATATCACGGCGAAAGGTGTTGCGAGTGACGGCACCGACTCCCAGACCATCAAGAAAGCCTTGAATGTCATCGGTAGAAATCTCGGCAAGCCTCCTGTCTGGGAATGCCTGAGAGAGTCGGCCAAGCCTCCATTTCAAATCCCGAAGGTAAAGCTCGCTCATGCCTGCCCCTTCTTTGGATTTGAGTACGGCGGCAACTGCATCGGCTACGGAAACGGAGTTAATGCTTGCCGCTAGGTGATCTAGGTAGAAATCCGTTGCCTGTGACAAGGTTGCTCCCTGTGCCTTGAGCCTTTCCGCGCACGCTACAGCCTCTACACGGAGTTTGTCGGAGATACTGAGGGAGGCAGTCCCAAAGTTGGCAAGCTGGATAGACTGCTGCTCAATAAAAGTGTCTGCGTCTGATTCTTCTTTGAAGAACCTCCGCTTCCTACCTCCTCCATGTTCGGGAACGGTCACTTTCCACCAAACCTCCTTTTGTTTTTTTCCCGGCCTTTTGATCGTGGCCTTTAGTTTGCTTATTTTGCTGGTGATCTCGGTTTTCATGCGGCGTGGTGAATCTATACGCAAAGACTCGCAAAACAGCAACAAAACAGCAACAAGAATATATCTATACTGTTAATCACAGCCCTCTCAAGGCTGGCGCACGGGTTCGAATCCCGTACGCGCTACCAAGCTTTGATAATCATCGGGCAAAATGACGAGCAATGAGCGTGGAGTCATGGCATCTTCCTCCCTGTGCAGGGCACTAGCTATTCACTTTATCGATCGATCGTGCCGGCGATCCTTTTCTTGATTGCAGGCATTTCCTGGAGCGGCGGCAACACGATAGAGACGCTCGACCTCTCACGTCCGCCGGATTACAGGCAACTCGGGACGATAAACGACAGGGAGAAGCTCTCCTCACTGCGCGATACGCTTGGGGACGCTTTGACCTCCCATTGGAAAGACTCCAGATCAGGGCGTTCCGGTTCCAGCTTCGATGCGGCATTTGCCAAATGGGTTGATCTCTATCAGTGGCTTGATCTGCTGGAGTCTAATGAAAATGAAGTGATGAAGCGCTGGCTGAGTCGTCATCTGAACATCACAGCACAGCAATCAGGGCTGGATCGTTCCATGCATATCACCATCATCCAGCCTGGCATTGCGCCAGGTCATGGTTCCGGATCTCCTGAGTTACTTGATAAAATCGTTTCTGACGATGCCGTGATGCAGAAGCTCGTTGCAAAGTTGGTTGCACAGCCCTTCACTCCCGCAGCAGGTTTGCTGGCCGATCGTCTTGATCCGAATTTCATCTCTGCCACGCTTACCGACCCAGATTTTCTCCGACGCTGGTCAGAATCATACAGTCAGGATGATGTAGCTCCAAAAGTCCTTTTGAATCTCCAATCAATCTGGAAGTCGCATTCAGCCGACTGGCATGAATTCCAGTCACTCGCCCTGGCGCTGGCCGTCGTCAAGGATCAGCCTGCGCCCGATTTTTGGCCTCACAATCAGGTTGCCCAGGTTGATGTTCCTCGGGAGGAGGAGCAACCTGACGAATTATTTTCCCAATGGGTGGAGGCATGTCGTGACGGAAAACTTCGGATGGATCCCAGATTGCTCGAAGTGGGGGATTTAAAATTTGTCGTCGATGCGCCGCTCAAGGAATCTGAATTTGATTTGATCCGCGAAAATCCCCAATTGGCCCACCTGGATCCGCAGAAAGCCTTTGAATCGATCCCCTATGATCAGGGACGCGCCATTAAAAATGTCTATGACTGGCCATGGGGAGCCTATCTGCTGGCCGATATCAGGATGCATGGGGGGATCTGCGTCGATCAGGCCTACTATGCCGCCATTGTTGGCAAGGCACTCGGTATCCCAACAATTTTCTTTTCCGGACAGGGTAAGGATGGCGGGCATGCCTGGGTCGGTTACCTCAAGGGACCGGGCCATTGGGAACTCAGTGTCGCCCGTTATGCCTCACAGAACTACGCCACAGGTGAAGGGTTGAATCCGCAAGATTGGAGCCCCATCACCGATCACGATCTGGAGCTGATTACACGCCATCTTGGGAACCGTGATTTTCAAAATGCTGCGCGTCGGGATCTGATCATTGCTTCAGTCTTCCGAAGGAAGGGAGATCTTGCCGGTGAAGGGCGGGCCTTGCAGAGCGCCCTTCAGGTCTCCCCCGAAAATCCCTCCCTCTGGGATGCCCGCGAGGAATGGCTAATACGGACCGGTGCATCCGCTGCCGCTCTCAAGGCACATCATCAAGCCGCCATCGCCCAGTTCTCGGGCTTCAGCGATTTAAAGGCACAGCATCAGGAGGCGCTTATCTCGCTTGCAGTCCGCTCCGGTGACAAAAAAAATGCGGAGGAACTTTCCGATCAGATCGTTCATGAGAACCGGGGAGGTTGGAACGCCCGCGTCGACCTGAGCTCCCAAGCGGCCTGGTCATTGATCTCGGATCGTCTGCAGTCAAAGGACTTTGCTGCTGCTGTGGAGGAGTTTGAACGGCAGTTGCATCTTTTCGGGGAGACTGGTGGCGGCAATTTTTACTACAAAGTGGTTGCTCCGCTAGCTTCCGGATTGATCTCCGCTGGTCGACAGGATATCGCACTCCGGGTGCTCAAAGAGGCTTACCAGACGATCAGGCCAACCTACGATTCCATCCTGGATCGTGATCTCCGTAAACTCTGGGCCATAGCAGGTGGGGCTCCTTCCAAGCCTGCGTCCTTACCGCGGTAGAGGAAATTTTTTGCAGGATTTCGGATTGCACCACATGCCGAGGCTGAGAAGAGTCATCCCATGTCATTAATACGGTTGCTGAGTACGGATTTCGACGGAACGTTGATCGGTGGTGAATGGGAGGATCGGTGTGCACCTCTCCTCGCATCCGAACTCATTGCGACCGTTGGGGAGGGGGCCATCTGGGCGGTGAATACGGGGCGGTCGCTGGAAAGCGCCGTAGAAGGGCTTCTTAAATTCGGAGCACCTGTCTCACCCGAGTATATTCTCACCAGTGAACGGCATATCTATCATCCTGACGGAAACGGGGGGTGGCATGACTACGGTGATTGGAATCGAATTTGTCGCGAACATCACGACCAGCTCTTTGAAAACTCAGGTGATTTTTTCGAACAAATCCGGAATTTGGTCGAAAAATCTCCAGGAGTCATCTTGCAGCGAAATGGTGATGGCGTTCCCGAGGGACTCATTGCCGAGAGCGAGGAAATCCTGGATGAGGTCACTGCCCGACTTAATGCGCTGCCGGGAAGACAGGATGATTTTCATTACCAGCGCAGTAATATCTATCTCCGATTTTGCCATCGCCTCTACGATAAGGGAAGCACCCTTGCCGAACTCGGCAGGTTGCTTGATATGCCGACGACGGATATTCTTGCTGTGGGTGACCATCAGAATGACCTCGCCATGCTCTACGGTCGAGTGGCGGGTATGGTGGCCTGTCCGGCCAACGCCCATGAGAGCGTGAAAACGGCGGTCCTCAAAGCCGGAGGCCATGTCTCCCGACTGGAGGCGGGTGAAGGAACAGCGGAGGCGATCCGTTTTTACCGGGAGAGGGAAAATGAATCCTGAGAAACCTACTCCCTCCTTTAATTTTTGTCTGCCGATCCTCCCGGATCAGGCATCCGAGCTAACGCTCGGACTGCTTCGCATGACTAAGCCTCATTCCCACGAGCCTTTTCCTGAAGTTTGAAATGTCCTTTTCCAATCCGCTTAATCTCGGGGAGTTTCTTTCCTGTGCTGCTCAACCAGACATGGACATTCTGACTCTTCACACCTATTTTTTTGGAAAGGGCGGGAACCTTCAATCCCTCGTCGCCGGCAGCGCGAAGGGCAGCATAGATTTTTGTTTTAAGGGTGCCTCGCTTGGCTCTTTTGACCGATTTTACCGTAGCAGCGGCTTTCGCGGGGCGACCGCGACGTTTTCCTGCAGGGAGCGCTTTTCCCAGAATCAGCGAAGAGAGTTGAGCTTCGATTTTTTTAATTTCAAGCACCAAGGCTTCCTTGCGTTCAGTAAGTTTAATCAGACTACGCAAAGAAGCGCTATTCAGATTGGATAATGTCATAACAAGGGAGTTATTTATCAGGAAGCTTAGCATGACAAGTCATTATTTTAAAAACAGATACAAGGTTTTTCAACCTTCTTTGCTTTCGGAAGCCTCTCCAATCAAAGAAGAAGCCGTGATTGTTTTCGGAACTATATCGAATATTAAAGCCGTGACTTTGCCTGAGAATGAACTCAATCGGGCAGCTGCAATTTCCCATCCTTCCTCACGGGATCGCTACCTTGCCGGGCGCTATTTAGTGAGGGGAATTCTTTCACAATGGCTGGAGATGAAACCTGAGGAAATTACAATATCCTTGAGCGACCTGGGAAAACCATTTCTCCCTCATCATCACTTTCAGTTCAGCATCTCTCATACGGAGCAGGCCGTGGCGGCAGTTTTTTCAATTCAGCCTTCAGGTATCGATCTTGAGCAGGAGCGAACGCTGGATGCCCATGCGTTGGCGTTGCGGTTTTTTTCATCCGAGGAGGCGGATTTTTTGTCTCAAACTCGATCGCTACCGGAGTTCTTCAGACTCTGGTGTTGCCGTGAAGCAGCAATCAAAGGGGATGGAAGAGGACTTGGAGACCTTTTAAACGCAACGCGAGTGATACTTCCTCCATCGGATGACTGCGTGCAGGTGCTCGTTGGGGGGGTGGAATGGAATGTGTTTTCCTGGTTGATGAACGGTGGAACCCACGGGGCAGCTGCCTTCCTGACGCTGCCGAGTGTAATTCGCTGGTGTGATCTCGATGATCCGCTAGGGTGAACTTTCATGTCATTTCAGGATCTCGGATTATTTGAAGCCGTCGTGCACGGTGCGCAGAGGATGGGTTATGTTGAGCCATCGCCCATTCAGGAACAGGCTATTCCAGTTGTGATGCGGGGCGGCGACCTGATTGCTTCCGCTCAAACAGGCACCGGAAAGACGGCGGCTTTTGGTCTTCCCATCCTGAGCCGTCTCAAGGAAGCGCAGGGGAAAGTTCGGTGCCTGATTCTCGAGCCGACGCGGGAACTGGCGCTTCAAGTGGAGGCTGCGTTCAAGGATTTCTCCGCCTTCACCGATCTCGAAACACTTGTTCTCTTCGGAGGCGTTGGCTATGGAACTCAGCGCGAAGCCTTGCAGCGGGGGGTTGATATTATTGTTGCCACCCCCGGGCGACTACTTGATTTTCTGCAACAGGGAGAAATCAGCCTGGCTGACGTCTCAATTCTTGTCCTTGATGAAGTCGATCGCATGCTCGACATGGGATTTCTGCCCGATGTTCGGCGTATTGTGGAGCGATGTCCGAAAGAGCGGCAGACTCTTCTCTTCTCGGCTACTGTTCCCGAGGAGATTGAGAGGCTCTCCTCGTGGTGTCTCCGTAATCCGGAGAAGATATCCATCGGAGCCCGCCGCTCCGCCGCGGAAACCGTGAAGCATGCCTTCTATCCGGTTGCCGCCGCTCAAAAATTTGACCTGCTCAAGTCGATGCTCGATCTGACCGATTACCATAGCGTGCTGATCTTTTGCCGTACCAAGGATGGTGCCGACCGGATCGCCCGCCAGCTTGAGAGTGAGAATCACAAGGTGGCCGTCATGCATTCCAACCGTTCCCAGCAGGAGCGCATGGATGCACTCGAGGGATTCAAGAGCGGGCGTTATGAAGTCATGGTGGCGACGGATATCGCCGCACGCGGTATTGATATCGCCGGTGTCAGTCATGTCATCAACTTCGATGTGCCGCAGCATCCCGAGGATTATGTCCATCGGATTGGCCGTACGGGTCGTGCCCAGACGGAGGGAGATGCCTTCACCATCATGACGGCGGAGGAACTGCCTCATGTGAAGGCCATCGAGACATTCATTGCCCAAAAAGTACCGCGCGAGAAATTGGAGAACTTTCCCTATCTCTTCACAATGCTTTTCCAGGAAGAGGAGGCCGCGAGAGTCCTCAAAAACATCCGTGGAGCCCGCACACTCAAGGGGTACAGCTACGGAGCGCGTAAAAAACGCTGAGCATTCCTCTGAGTGTAGAAATTCTTCTTCCTGCTCATTGGATGGGGTGGCTTACAGAGTTAAAAAGCAGGTTAACGGACTTGCATTTTGATCAGCTTGCGATAACTTTTTCTACTTACCATCGCTGGCTTGTTATCAGTTTAAGCGCTGGTAATCGAACTGGTTTTAAGAATGCTAAAACTTAAATTATCTTTATTATTAATTATCCTGACTCAAGCGGGGGTGATGGCTCAGGATCTGGATATCGAAGGTGGAATCTCCACGAATATTACTTCTGGAACGAATGCCTATTCGAATACCGCGATCGGTGTGTCCAGCGATGGCAATACACTGACCGTTCAGGGAGCGGGTACCGTTTTGACGAATGCATCGATTGTGGTCATCGGGAACGGGTTTTCCGGAAACAGTCTTGTGGTGACCAACGGTGCCAGTTTGCCGGTCGGCAACCAACTTATCATTGGCTATAGCGGAGGGAGCAATAACGCACTCACGATTGCCTCCTCCACTGCAACCGTGAGCCAGAGTTTATGGGTTGGCTATCAGGGCTCCAAAAATAGTTCTCTTCTGGTCACGGGGGCGGGGGCGTCACTCCATGTTGGTAACGGTTTTTATATCGGTGATGGATCAAGCGGCAATCAGCTTACGGTCGCTGCTGGTGCTTCTCTGATCACCTCTGGCGGGGCTGCACTTGGCGTTGACTCTGTGGGCAATTCTCCCGCATCCAATAACAGCGCGCTGATCACGGGGATTGGATCGACGTGGAGTAACTCCGGCGGACTGATTGTCGGGAGCAAGGGCGGGGGAACGCTCACGCTGGGGAGTGGCGCTACCGTTAGCTCCGACACCATCACCATTGCCGCCCACTCTTCCAATGGGGTTGTCTCCTCTGGAACCTTGAATGTTGGGGTGGCTGGGGGAGGCAACACAAACATTTCCCTGAATGCCACGACCATCAATTTTGGCAACGGCACAGGAACGCTGAATTTCAATCAGTCGGATAGCGCCCTGGTCACTGCGGATATTGTCAGCGGGACAGGAAAGGCCACAATCAACGTGGCTGGGAGTGGAACGGCAATCCTGAGTGGTAATAATATTACCTATAACGGGGATGTAAATATCTCCGGTGGAGCCCTTATGGTTGGGACGAACGGAACGAATGGTGTGTTTGGCCCTGGAGGAACCGTGACGCTGACAAATAATGGCTCTTTACTCCTCAATATCGATCACGATTACCAGTACACGATGGGTAATAATATCAGCGGCCAGGGTCAGCTTAAGAATATTGGGGGAGGCCATCTGATCCTGACCGGCAACAACGACTATAGCGGCATCACGGTGATTCAGGCGGCGAACTGTCAATGCTCGAGCATCCAGATTGGAAATGGAGGAACCAATGGGACGCTTGGAACTGGGACGCTCATCCTCCAAGCCAACACCGTTAGCGGAACCAATTACTTTCCCACCCTTGGCTTCGATCTCAGTACGAATTACACGGTCACGAATACACTTGTGGTAGGACTGGGATACCTGAGAAACGAGGGCTCTGGAACAACAACACTGGGAGGAACCGTATTGCTTTTTGATCCCGCGCTGACGAATGGCGGTATTGTCTCCGTCGATCATGGGGGGATGGTTGTTACGGGAACGCTTAATGGCGGTACTAACGGTTACATCAACGTTGGGACAACAAATGCCTCGGTGACGATGACGTTTGCCGGCAGCAGCACGACGACGATGAACAGCATGATTATTGGCAATGGGACCCTCTCTGGCAGCAATGTGGTGACCGCCGATCATGCGGTGATCAATCTTGGGGGAGTTTTGACCGTTGGTGGTGTGGATAATCCTGGAGGAAATCTCATGGTCATCAGTAATGGGTCACAGGTGACGAGCACGAACCTCTGGGTAGGTGCTGATAGTGACAGTAACCAATTGGTGATTACCGGCACCAACACAAAGCTTACCGTGGTCGGGACACCTGTTGGAATTTACATTGGTGACTCGGGGGATAGTAACAGCATGGTCATCTCCAACGGAGCATCAGTAACGACAATAGGTCGGGCCTACATCGGGACTGCCACGGCATTTGGAGGGGAAACCAATCCCGGTCTTAATGATGTTGTCGTGGTGACGGGAACCAACTCCAAATGGACTAACACTGGCACACTCGTCGTTGGAGACTCAGGAACAGGAACTCTGACGGTGGATAATGGAGGAACGGTGAGTGCCGCCCAGGGGATCGTTCTCGCCAATTCAAATAATTCGGCCGGTACCCTCATCATGGGCAACGGTACCCTGACGGCTCCATCGGTGACCTTTGGAAGTGGTAGCGGCACGATCAACTTTACCCCAACGACACAGACAACGCTGACCAGTTCGATCACGGGACTCGGTTCCGTGAACTTTTTGCGTACGGGAAGCACAATAATTTCGGGACATAATACCTATACCGGGACGACAACGATCAGCAGTGGGACAGTGGTTGTAGCCAGCACGAATGCCCTTGGAAACAGTTCTGTACTTCTCAATGGCGGCTCACTTTCGCTTAATAAGAATCTCACCCTTACATCGGAATTTACTTGGAACTCATCCGCTCAAGTGACCATTAAACCGGGAAGCGGTTTTGAGCTCATCGCCACCGGAGGGGTGATTCTCTCCGGGTCGGGGCTGCATATTTTCAATCTCACGGGTGACAGGATCGGCGCTACGCCAGTGCCGCTCTTCAACTATGGAACCAATGGGTTTACAGCGAGCCAGTTCGGACAGGTTGGTCAGCCCACCAACGTCACGTTCTACACGAATAAAGATACTGTCTATGTCGAAAATACGAATGCGCCGACTCCCACCCCGACTCCCAAGCCTAAGCCAACTCCCACGCCAAAACCGACTCCGACTCCGACTCCGACTCCGACTCCCGGCTACACCCAGCATGCCCAGAATAGCAATCAATACCAGGTGGCCAAGGCGCTCGACGGGTTTATTGGCGTAGGTGGTGACCAGGCGGTGATTTTAGCAGCGCTCGATCATCTCACTCCCTCCCAGTTTGCCCAGGCGTATGCAGCCATCATGCCAACGCTCTATCAATCGCTGAGTACGATGGCCTTCAGTATGGCCAACAGCCAGAACAACGATTTCATCGAACGGATGTCAGGCATCAGAACCAGTGAGAATGGTAATCCTGTCACCGGCGTTCCCGAAAATGCGCCGACCATCCAGAACGATGGCAAAAACGTCGTAGAACCGATGGATGACAAAAACCCAGTAGAAGATAAAAATCCCGTCGAATCAAAGAATCCGGTTGGATTCAGCGCACCATTCTCTTCTGGGAAACAAAACACACCGTTGGTCTCCGGATTGAACAGTCACTGGGGGATGTTTGCAGATCTTAACGGCATTTACTCGCAACAGAACAGTGGCAACGTGATGCCAAACTACAATGTCATGAGCGGTGGTGGTCTTGCAGGTCCTGTTTACCATTGGAACGACAACTTTTCGACCGGGATCTATGCCGGGTATGAAGGGAGTTATGTCAATTATGGCGGTGGTAGCAATCTTAAGGACAATAGCGTCCGCTTCGGTCTCTTTGGGACTTATGCGCAGGGAGGAGGAAAAGGTTTCTATGTTGATGGGTTGGCCGGTGGCGGATATCACAACTATCAGGTGACCAGGGCTATTAATTTCCCTGGAGTCAGCAGAACGGCAACCAGTTCTCCGGGGGCTGCTGAACTCGATGCCATGCTTGCAGGGGGCTACGATTTCCGTAAAGGGAAATGGACATTTGGACCCCTGGCAAGTGCCCAATACACCTATTTTGCAGCTAATGCTGTCAATGAGACCGGGGCTCAGAGCCTTGACTTTAATTCAAGCGGTTGGCAGACCAGCAGTTTCATCGGCAGCCTCGGTGGTCATCTGAACTACTTTTGGCAGGCTACGCGGAACATTATTGTGGTCCCTCAGATCAACCTGGGCTGGCAGCATGAGTTTCTTCAGAATCCTTACAATATCAACGGCTCTTTGGGAGGAGGCTCCCAGTTCTCAAACACCACTCAGGCACCGCTGAGGGATACTCTTTACACAGGAATCGGTTTCACCATGAACCTCTACCAGAAATGGGATACTTCCCTGTTCTACAATGCCTCGCTCGGTAACAGCGACTTGGTCAGCCAGAGCCTCTTTTGGAGTCTGGGAGTGCGATTCTAGGGATACGCTGATTAAAGCGACACTTTCAAGGCTTGGTTGATTTTGGGTGGGATGAAGGGAGAGAAGGGCTATTTTTCGGACTCTTCAAACTCAAGATTAAGTTCAGAGCGCTACACATGGCTCTCACCACCCATCAAAAGCTAGTTTCAATTTGCACTTCAGAGGTTCAAATACCTCTCTTTCATGCCTTTTCGGCCATGCGAAGCATGCGTGCCGCCAAGATCAGATTGGTTAAAACAAAGAGGGTATGAAGTTGAGCGAGATTTTTCTTTAGCCCCGGTATCGAACCTTCTGGTATTTGAAGAGGTTCTTGACGATGTGGAAGCGATGCACCACCCGTGCCCGTATCTGAGCCTTCCTGCATTCCCATTCCCTGAGGAGGTCTTTCCTAAAATCCCTCCGCCATCGCCTTAATCTTTCCCCTCTTGGTTGCCACCAGCCAATCGATCTTGCTCCCATTGAACTCTTCTCTCTTCTCTACACCAAGGTATCCTGCATCCGCATGGACTCTCTTTTCCTTCCCATAGAGGAGATGCTTTGTCTGGCTGATGTCGCTGACATTGGCTGGGGTTGCCACAAGGCTGTGTGCCAACCCAGAGTCGGCGTCTGCTGCAACGTGGGCCTTCACTCCAAAAAGTACCACTGATTCCCCTTGCGGGCCTGGTGTATCTGCGGATCCCTCTTGCCCTGTGCGTTCTTGGTAGAGCAGGGTGCATTGATGATGGTTGCATCCACGATGCTTCTTTCAGCATCAGCTTCTTCGCCTTAAGATGTGTAGCGATTTGCTCAAACATAGCGCGGTGAGATCGTTCTCCTCCAGTGGATGCCGAAAGTTTAGCATAGTCGTGGCATCAGGAACGCTTTCCCCTCCAAGATCCACCCCAACGAAATTCCTCATCGCCTGGCTGTTATAGATGGCATCCTCCAGGGCTTCGTCCACAAGTCCGTACCACTGCGCAAGTAAGTAGATTCTCAGCATCCTCTCTATCCCTATCGGCGGCCTTCCTCATTCTCCCTTCGGATAAAATGGCTCAATCAAACCTTCAAGTTCCTTCCATGGCACTACATTTTCCATCTCAACAAGGAAGCGCTCCCTACATGTCGCCTTCTCCTTCATCTTCCCCGCATACTCGCTCGCTGAAAAACTCGGTTGCTTGTTCATCTTCCCCTCTTTATCACCCCATTCTCTCATTGCAAAGTATCACCTCGCAGGACATCCCTATTAAATCAGCGTTTCCTTAATAAGACGCTGCTTTAATAAGACTTCGTATTAATAAGACTTCGTATTAATAAGACTTCGTATTAATAAGACTTCGTATTAATAAGACTTCGTATTAATAAGACTTCGTATTAATAAGACTTCGTATTAATAAGACTTCGTATTAATAAGACTTCGTATCGCAATTTAACTTGTAAATCCATCGAACGGGTTCATTATAGTAACCGAGACCAAAGCGTCACGGGACGAACAGAAAACAACAATGACAGTCGGACATTTCATTCCATGAAAATGCTATCATATTTGTTCGCTAAAATCTCCATGAATCAAAAATCGATTCTTTGCACGCTGATCGTTCTTGTCGGCTTGATCTATTCCGATCCTGCGACGGCCCAGACTTTCAAGACGCTGCATCAATTCAGCGCGCTTGACACCAACATGTTTAACACGGATGGAGCGAACCCCTCGAGTACCTTGACGGCCTCGGGGAATACTCTTTACGGGACGGCATTACAAGGTGGCCGCGCTGGCAATGGCACGATCTTCGCGGTCAGATCCGATGGCACGGGATTTAAGGTTCTCCATACGTTCACAGCAATGACTAATGTCGGTTCAGCCAACCTGACCAACAGTGACGGAGCTGGTCCAGAGGGTGACCTGCTTCTCTCCTGGAAAACGCTTTACGGGACGGCCGTATCAGGTGGCAGCAATGGTGTTGGGACGATTTTTGGGATCAACCCAGATGGTACGGGATTCACAAATCTCTATACTTTCACCGGTGGCAGCGATGGTGCACACCCTAGGTCCAGATTGATTGCCTCGGGAAGCACCCTTTATGGCACGACTTCTGGAGAGGGTGCGGACCATGGTACGATCTATTCGATAAGTACGCATGGGAAGGGGTTTAGAACGCTCTATAGATTTACCGGTGGCGCTGATGGATCGCAACCGAACGGGTTGATTTTATCGGGGAACACGTTCTATGGGACGACGTTGACTGGCGGACTGAATGGTACCGGCACCGTCTTTTCGATCAACACCGATGGCACGGGATTTACGAATATTTATTCATTTTCTGCTGCAACTCTCTCCTCGCAATTCCATTCTTATACCAACAGCGACGGGGCATATCCTAAGGCGAAATTGATTTTATTGGGAAATACCCTTTATGGGAGGACCTCCAGTGGTAGCTATTATGGCGGGGGAACCCTTTTTGGTGTTAATACCGATGGGACGGGGATTAGGAACCTCTACACTTTTGGTATCGGCGATGGCTCCGCCGGCGAATTGACCTTATCGGGAATTACCCTCTATGGGACGGCTGCGGTAGGCGGAAGCAATGCTGCTGGATCAATTTTTGCCATCGCGACCAACGACCAGTCGGTCAATTTCCACGGTAGGTTTCTTACACGCACGAGAGTCCCCGATCTGTACACATTCTCACCGTTAGCAGGCGAAATGATGCCGGTTAACAAAGATGGAGCCATACCGGCTGCAGGATTGCTCCTCTCGGGGAATACTCTTTACGGAACGGCCAGTGCAGGAGGCAGGAGTGGTAGTGGCACGGTCTATAGTCTGAACATCTCATCCTCTGCAACGAACACGATTTCTGTCAGTGCTTCGCCGAGTGTCGGAGGAACAGTGAGCGGCGGGGGCACCTTCGCGGCGGATGGGTGGAACACCGTGACGGCGACGAACAAGCCCAATTACCTCTTCGACCATTGGACGGTGAACGGAACTGATGTGAGCGCCAATCCCAGCTATAGCTTTACACTCGATGGAGATATCTCGCTGGTGGCGAACTTCATACCAATCAGTTATACGATTGCAGTGGATGCGTCGCCGGTTGCTGGAGGCGTCGTCAGTGGAAACGGCACCTTCGCTATGGGTAGTACCAATTTGGTGACGGCGACGCCCAATAGCGGCTATACCTTCGACTCCTGGACAACCAATGGCATGAGTGTCAGCACGATGCCGAACTACACCTTCACACTCAAAGGGGACGTGACGCTTGTGGCGAACTTCCCGCGAATCACCAATACGGTTGCCGTACTTGCCTCCCCGGTCGCGGGAGGGACTGTTCTGGGGGCAGGGAAATTCCTTCAGGGGACTCCGTGCATCGTGGTGGCACTGCCAACAACCGGCTACGCCTTCAATTACTGGACAGACAAGGGAAGCAATGTGA
>Ga0302140_10003362_pt1 | contig 20547 bp, 20 predicted proteins | sample I_Bog_E1_1_FD_202095 | JGI IMG/M metagenome (GOLD analysis project Ga0302140, IMG submission 202095) | Peat permafrost microbial communities from Stordalen Mire near Abisko, Sweden - I_Bog_E1_1 | ecosystem: Environmental > Terrestrial > Soil > Wetlands > Peat | place: Sweden: Abisko, Stordalen... | reverse complement strand
ATACGATTGTGATAACCTCGGCCAAAACAACTTATAAGGCAAAGCGGGTGATCTTATCTACCGGGTTTTATGATATTGCCATGCCGCTGAACATCCCCGGCGAAGAACTATCCAAGGTGCGCCATTATTACCAGGACCCGCATTATTACGCCATGCAAAAGGTGGTGGTGGTGGGTTCAAGCAACTCGGCTATCGATGTGGCGCTGGAGACCTACCGCAAAGGCGCCGAAGTGACCTTAATGATCCGTGATGCCGATATAAGCCACCGCGTAAAATACTGGGTAAGGCCTGATATTATGAACCGGGTGAAAGAAGGCAGTATAAAAGCATTTTTTAATTCGAACCTGAAGGCCATCCGGCAGGATGAGGTAGATATACAAACGCCTGATGGCGTGGTCACCATTCCCAACGATTTTGTGATGGCGATGACCGGTTACCGGCCAAATTTTGAATTCCTTAAAAAGCTCGGCGTCCACCTTACCGAAGATAAGTTTATACCCCATTACAACCACGAAACAATGGAAACCAACGTACCGGGCCTGTACCTTGCCGGCGTGGTGGTTGGCGGCCTGGATACGCATTTATGGTTTATTGAAAACTCCAGGATACATGCGGAGATGATCATTGCGGATGTGGTTGGGAAGAGGTGATTAGAAACTGGAGATTAGAGATTAGCTTTGGAAACTTTTCAACTAATCTCCGATCACTAATCTCTAATCAACTAAAAAAAACTTTTCCTTGCATAACTTAAAATAAATCCGGTCTTTTGCACGCGTATTAAAAATACCAAAAGCATAAAGAAAAAATGAACCCACAAAGCTTAAATAAGCCCTCAACCAGAGCATCTTTCGCTCCTGTTGCCGCTGCTTTGATTTCAGGCACTTTTGTATTTTTCACGTCCCGACGAAGGCCGTATATGCCGAGGGTGTGATTTCCCCTCTTAACCTACCCGCAGAGGCGCAGTATTTGGCGTCTCGTCCCCTAATCAAAAATCATTTTATTGTTAACGCCGTACAAGGCAAACCATTAACGGTAATTTTTCTATTTCAATGAGCATACAAGATTTTGATATTATAGTTGCAAGCGCACAGCACATCGATTACGCCCAGCAGATCTGCGATGAAATGGCGGAGTCGGCCAAGGCACGGGGTACCGGCATTGCGCAGCGGTCGCCCGAGTACGTGGCCGACAAAATGCTGGAAGGCAAAGCGGTGATCGCTTTTCATAAAGACGGCACCTGGGCAGGGTTTTGCTATATCGAGACCTGGAGCCATGGCGATTTTGTGGCCAATTCCGGATTGATCGTTAACCCGCAGTTCAGGAAGGAAGGTTTGGCAAAGGCGATAAAGGAAAGAATATTCAAATTATCACGCGCCAAATACCCCAATGCCAAAATATTCGGGCTAACAACAGGGTTGCCGGTAATGAAGATCAACTCCGAGTTGGGTTACGAGCCGGTAACCTATTCGGAACTTACCCAGGATGAAGAGTTTTGGGCAGGCTGCAAAAGCTGTGTGAATTATGATATTTTGATGAGCAAAGGCCGCAAAAACTGCATGTGCACCGCCATGTTGTTTGATCCGGCAGAGAAAGCGAAAGAGATAGAGGAAAAATCGAAAGAAATGGTACGCAAGGCAAACCTGTTTAGCCGTATTGAAAAGGTGCTGAAGAGTTTCAGCCAGGATTTAAAGTTTTTATCAACGTAGAGACGCAATATTTTGCGTCTCCTGCCAGAATACGGAGACGCACAAAAAAGACATCAATGAAAAAGAAAGTTGTTTTAGCCTATAGCGGCGGTTTGGATACTTCCTTCTGCTGCATCTATTTAACACAGGATTTAGGTTACGAAGTGCATTCGGTAATTGTAAACACCGGCGGTTTTAGTGAAGAAGAGTTAAAAAATGTAGAGGAGCGCGCCTATAAAATGGGCGTTACCAGTCACCACGTGGTGGATGAGACGGAAAATTTTTATAATACGTGCATCCGCTTCCTTATCTACGGCAACGTTTTAAAAAACAACACCTACCCCCTCTCGGTAAGTGCAGAGCGGGTTAGCCAGGCAACAGTCATCGCTAATTATGCAAAGGAAATAGGCGCCGAATTTGTGGCCCATGGCAGTACCGGCGCGGGTAACGACCAGGTAAGGTTTGATATGATATTTAATATCCTGGTGCCGGAAGTGCAGATCATCACCCCTATCCGTGATTTGAAATTAAGCCGAGAAGCAGAGATACAATACCTGAAAGATCACGGCGTGGAGATGAACTTTGAAAAGGCTAAATATTCCATCAATAAAGGTATTTGGGGTACTTCAGTAGGCGGGAAAGAGACGCTAACATCGAATTTAAGTTTGCCTGAAGAAGCCTGGCCGACCCAGGTTACGTCAACCGAAGCGAGAAACATCGAGCTGGAGTTTGAAAAAGGCGAGCTTTGGGGCATAAATGGTGTAAAATTTGAACATCCAACCAAAGCGATACAGGCGTTGCAGGCTATCGCCCAGCCATACGGCATTGGCAGGGATATCCATGTTGGCGATACCATCATCGGCATAAAGGGCCGTGTGGGTTTTGAGGCGGCAGCGCCGATGATCATTATCAAGGCACATCATACGTTGGAGAAACATGTGCTCACCAAATGGCAACTGTCGTGGAAGGACCAGCTTTCATCCTTCTATGGTAACTGGCTTCATGAAGGGCAGTTCCACGACCCAATCATGCGCAACATCGAAGCCTTTTTAACCGATACCCAGCATAATGTAAGCGGCAAGGTGTTTGTACAACTGCATCCGTACCGTTACCAGGTAATAGGTATTGAGTCGGCACATGACCTGATGTCGAACAAATTTGGCAGCTATGGCGAAATGAATAATGCCTGGAGTGGTGAGGATGTAAAGGGATTTTCGAAGATATTCGGTAACCAGGTGATGATCTATCATAAAGTCAACCCCCAAACCCCCTAAAGGGGGCTTAAAAATAGAGCTATGAGCGTAAATAACAAGGTATTGGTTGGGATTGTAGGCGGAGCTGGGTATACCGGCGGGGAGATGCTGCGCATCCTGCTGAACCATCCCAATGTGGAGATCGCATTTGTTCATAGCACCAGCAGCGCTAACAAACATGTTTACGAGGTGCACACCGATCTTTTTGGCGATACAGATTTAAAGTTTGCAGCGGAACTGGCCTATAATATCGATGTGTTGTTTTTATGTGTGGGGCATGGCGATGCCAAAAAGTTTTTGGATACCAACCCGATACCGGATCACATAAAAGTGATCGATTTAAGCCAGGATTTTCGATTGAGTCAAACATCAAAGCACAAAACCAAAAGCTTTGTTTATGGCCTGCCGGAACTGAATCGCGAAGCTATAAAACAGGCAAATAATATCGCCAACCCGGGTTGTTTTGCCACCTGCCTGCAGTTGGGATTGCTCCCGCTGGCAGCAAAGGGTTTGTTGAATAAAGAGGTTCATGTCACGGCAACAACCGGCTCTACCGGTGCCGGGCAAAGCCCCTCAGCAACCACTCATTTTACCTGGCGCAATGACAACTTGTCGGTGTACAAAGCTTTTGAGCACCAGCATTTGAATGAGATCGGTCAATCTGTAAAGCAATTGCAGCCGGGTTTTGACCATGCCATAAATTTCATCCCTTACAGGGGTGATTTTACAAGGGGCATTATTGCCTCTATTTATGTGGATTGCAACCTCGGTGAAGCGGAGGCTTTAAGGACCTATCAGCAGTATTATGCTGGTCACCCTTTCACCCATGTAACCAATCATGATATTGACCTGAAGCAAGTCGTGAACACGAACAAATGCATTATTCAAGTCAAAAAGCATGGTAATAAATTGCTGATCATCAGCATTATTGATAATTTGCTTAAAGGCGCTTCGGGTCAGGCTGTTCAAAATATGAACCTGATGTTTGGCTTCGATGAAAAAGCAGGATTGAAATTAAAAGCAACAGCTTTTTGAGTTGACAAATTGCAATGAAAATGGAAAGAATAGGTTTAACATATCTTTTGCGACGACGAAGGTAATTTTGATCGAAAAAAATCATCAACCTTCGTATTTCAGCGCAACTAATAAAATGTTAAACACAAGGCGAATGAAAATCTTTTACCCTTCGCCTTTTACCTTTCACCTCAACAGAAAATGAATCTATTCGACGTATATCCAACCAATCCAATAAACATCGTTAAAGGCCGGGGCAGCCTGGTTTATGACGACAAAGGCACCGAGTACCTCGACCTGTATGGCGGCCATGCCGTTATTTCTATTGGTCATACCAACCCGCATTATGTAAAACGCCTGGAAGATCAGTTGCACCAGATCGGCTTTTATTCCAATTCGGTTGAAATACCCATTCAAAAACAATTAGCCGAAAAGCTTGGCCACGTTTCCGGAAAGGAAGATTACCAGTTGTTTCTGTGCAATTCAGGCGCTGAAGCGAATGAGAACGCATTAAAGCTGGCGTCATTTTACAATGGGAAAAAGAAGATCATTGCATTTAGCGGTTCGTTTCACGGACGGACATCGCTCGCGGTCGCTGTTACCGACAATCCCAAAATTGTTGCACCGGTAAACGAGACGGAAAACGGGATCTTTTTGCCGAGATATGATGAAGCGGCTTTAGAAAAAGCTTTTGCCGAAAATGAAATTTCGTCAGTAATTATCGAAGGCATACAGGGTGTTGGCGGCATTCATGTAGCGCCGGAAAGTTTCCTCCAAAAAATCAGGGCTTTATGTGATGTTCATAATGCAGTGTTTATTGCCGATTCCGTTCAGTGCGGTTATGGCCGTACGGGCAAATTCTTTTCGCATGATTTTGCCGGCGTTAATGCCGATATTTATACCATGGCCAAAGGCATGGGCAATGGTTTCCCGGTTGGTGGGATCATCATATCGCCCAAAATAAAACCGGCATTCGGTATGCTGGGCACCACATTCGGCGGCAACCATTTGGCCTGTGCCGCAGGGTTGGCCGTTTTAGAAATAATCGAGCAGGATAACCTGCTTCAAAATGCTGCCGAAGTGGGCGGCTACCTTATCGAAGAGCTGAAAAAATTCAGCCAGGTAAAAGAAGTAAGAGGCAGGGGGTTAATGATCGGTATTGAGCTGCCTGCAGAACTGGCTCATGTAAAGAAAGAACTTTTGTTTACGCATCACATTTTCACCGGCGAAGCCAAGCCCAATGTGATCAGGCTATTACCGGCTTTAAATTTGACGAAAGCCTATGCCGACAGGTTTTTGGAAGCATTTACAACTGTTTTGAAACACCTCTAAATCTCCCCTAAAGGGGGACTTAAAAAACGATGAAAAAATTTACCTCTGTTCACGATGTTAGCGATATAAACGCGCTGGTTGCCGAAGCGCTTCAGTTGAAGCAGAACCCCTATGCGTTTCAGCATTTAGGCAAGAACAAGACTATTGCGCTTGTTTTCCTGAACCCAAGCCTGCGTACCCGGATGAGCACACAGAAAGCAGCTTTAAACCTGGGCATGAACGCCATGGTGCTAAACATCGACAAAGAAGGCTGGGCGCTTGAGTTACGCGACCGTGTAGCTATGAATGGTACAACCGTTGAACATATCCGCGAAGCAGCTGCCGTAATGGGCCAATATGCCGATATTATCGGTGTGCGTTCATTCCCTGGCTTAAAAGACCGGCAGGAGGATTACAGCGAAACCATTTTCAACAAATTCGTGGAGTTTTGCGGTGTGCCTATAGTTAGCCTTGAATCGGCTACACGCCACCCCTTACAAAGTCTGGCCGACCTCGTAACCATCGAAGAGTTAAAAATCCGGCCACGCCCAAAGGTGGTATTAACCTGGGCGCCGCATATCAAACCGCTGCCACAAGCCGTACCCAACTCTTTTGCAGAATGGATGTGTAAGGCCGACGTGGATTTTACAATTACCCACCCGATAGGATATGAGCTTTGCGAAGATTTTACAAAGGGAGCAACCATTACCCACAACCAGGACGATGCTTTGGCCGGTGCCGATTTTATCTATGTAAAAAACTGGTCGGCATACGAGCCTTACGGACAGATTCTAGCAGGTAACGAAAATTGGATGCTCACCAACGACCGATTGAAAAACACCAATAACGCTAAAGTGATGCATTGCTTGCCTGTTAGGCGTGATTTAGAGTTATCCGCTGAAATACTGGATGGCGAAAGTTCGATTGTTGTTCACGAAGCTGGCAACCGTGTTTGGGCGGCGCAGGCGGTGTTGAAAACGATGCTGGAATCGTTGTATGTGATTGAACGTTTTTAGTTTTGTAGAACTTTCTCTATATTAGATAGCTTTACCTCTATAAGTTATTTAATTTTGTAATGATGAAAGCAAAATTGCAAATAAAGAATTTCGGCCCAATAAAGGACATTGATATTGAAATAAGTAAATTTAATATTTTAATTGGACCTCATGCGTCTGGAAAAAGTACAATATCAAAAGTCTTATGTGTAATACACGCATTTGCTGATTATTTTTCGCCCGGCTATCGTCCATTTAGAGAGAAGTTTTTGTCTGATGAAGTCAATACCGAAAACGGAAAGTTCAAATTATTAATAGAACTATTAAACTTTTATAGAATTGAAAAATATTTAACAAAGACTTCCTTTTACATTTTTGAGGATGATCATTTTTCATTCAAATTTGACGGAACGGGGGTCGAAGTAAATCACAAAGAAAAACAACGCGCAAATCGTTCGCCGAATTACTACATACCTGCGGAGAGAATTGCTTTGCCGATGATCAGTGAATCGCTTTTTGAAATTACACTTGAACAAAGCACATTGCCTCGCTATTTTTTGCAATTCGGCAGAGATTTTACTATTGCAAGGAACGAGCAAAACATATTTAACATTCCGCTTTTGAATATTGAATTTGAGCACAAAGACGGCAAAAACGTTGTAAACCTTAGAAATAGCCAATCGCTGCTGCTGGAAGAAACATCGAGCGCTATACAAGCTAATCTCCCGTTATTAATTATTCTTCAATACCCGGTAAAAAAAGCGTCGATGTTCGTCATAGAAGAATTAGAACTCCATGGGTTCCCAAATTTGCAAAAGGAATTGCTGCCTTATGTTATCAAAAAAATGCGGCAGGGAAGTTTGGCTAATGGTTATCTTATGCTTCCTACCCATAGCCCCTATATTTTGAGCATTGCAAATAATTTGCTTTTTGCCGCTAAAGTAGGAAAGCAAAGTAGCTCGATAGAAACAGAAGCGAATAAAATAATAAAAAAGGAATCTTGGATCGATGAGGGGGAACTTTCAGCTTACTATATAAAGAACGGAAAGGCAGACTCTATTCTGGACAACAAAACCGGCCTCATTTACGAAAATCAATTGGACGGTATTTCAGAAGACTTAGCTGGAGAATTTGACGCATTAATGGATTTGTATAAGCCTGCAATTGCATGATACAAGAGTTAATCGATGCATTTGATCGGGATATTACAACTTGCCTAATCGAAACAAATAGTGAATTAATTGAGGTATATGACCGCTATGATGGCCCTCAGAACGAAAGAAGATGTTACATTAAGTCAGAAGACAATCATCCAGTTCATTTTGAACTAAAAAACCCAACTGCCGCGAACGTTGTTTTTGCAGCTTTAGATAATTGCATATTTAGTACGCAAGACCAATCACGATGTGATTTTTCAATAGGCAACTTTCAAAAATTATATTTCATCGAAATTAAACAAGTAAAAAGAGGACAAAGAAGTTCTGCAAGAAAAGATGCCATTCAACAATTGCGCTCGGCAATTTCCATTTTTAGAGAGAAGATAGATTTAAACCAAACACAATTGATTGCAGTGATCGCTCTTAAAGCAAGACAGGTTTACCCGCTTCAAAGTGCAACCCGTGTTGCCGAAATGGTTGCGTTCAAAGAAGATTTTAATGCGAGTCTAATGGAAGGACAAAGTCACACCTTTTAAGATATTTAATAAGTATCCTATTTTAAAAAAATGTACATTCCATCGTTTAATAAGTTTGAAGACAGGCAGCAAGTGATCGCCTTTATGCAGCGGTATAGCTTCGCTACTATTATTTCCATAAAAGATAGTATCCCTGTCGCCACACACCTGCCGTTTTTGGTTAAGGTTGAAGATGAAAAAGTAATCTTACGCGCACATTTTGCAAAGGCAAACCCCCAGGCTAAGGACAGCATCGGCCAGCAGGTTTTGGTCATTTTCACCGAACCACATGCCTATATCGCACCAAGGAACTACGAAAAAACCGAAAACGTCCCCACCTGGAACTACCTCGCCGTGCATGCTTACGGTAAATGTGAGGTATTGGATGGCGAGGAAAATAAGACGGCAATACTTGAAGAAACCATAAAAGCTTTTGAGCTTGATTACCTAAAGCAATGGGAAGGTTTATCTGCGGATTATAAACGAAAGATGATGAACGGCATCGTCGCGTTTGAAATCGTGGTGGATGACCTGCAGGCTAAAGCTAAATTAAGTCAAAACCGATCGGAGGTTGAACAGGAAAATATTATCCATCAGCTTGGTGATGCCAGCGACACGACCGAAAAAGAGATTGCCGAATACATGAAGGCTTTGAAAAAGTCGTAGAGACGGAATATTTTGCGTCTCCGGACCTGAAATGAAACGGGAATTACGTTAAATGCCCTGAATACGTACGGAGACGCAAAACATTGCATCTCTACTTTGCCACCACTTCCGTTAACCGTGTCTCGGTATTAAAATACCTCACTACCAGCCGGTTGTCGGCGTTTTTATTCAAATAATTTATCACCCAGCTAAAAAATACCATGCCTTTATTGGTAAACCCTGCAAGCGACATCAGGTGTACCACACCCCAAAGTAACCAGCCGATAAATCCGCTTAGGTGTATTTTGCCAAGATCGGCAACCGCATGGTTACGCCCGATGGTAGCCAATGAGCCTTTGTCCTGATATTTGAACGGTACAGTTGGTTCACTTTTTACCAGGTGTACCAGGTTTTTTGCCAAATGACTGCCTTGCTGTATAGCCGCAGGCGCCACACCCGGATGCCCGTTTGGCGTTTCGGGCGTGATCATCGCCGCCACATCGCCAATGGCAAAAATATTGTCATAGCCTTTAACCCTGTTTATTTCATCCACCAGCAGGCGGTTGCCTTTTGTAACGGATTCAGCAGGTATACCTTCCGGCATTTCGCCTTTTACCCCCGCAGCCCAAAGAACATTACGGGTTTTTATGGTTTTGCCATTATCGATAGTCAGGTAAAAGCCGTCATAGCTGGTCACATGGGCGCTATTGTAAATGGTCACGTCACCTTTTGTTAATGATTCCTTTGCTTTTGCCGAAGCATACGCTGACATCGTCCCTAAAACCCGGTCTTTCCCTTCAACCAGGTAAATCCGCAAATCGTATTTGCTTAGGCCATGATAGTCTTTTTCAAGTATTAAGTGCCGCATTTCGGCCAATGCACCCGAAAGTTCAACGCCCGTAGGCCCGCCGCCAACAACTACATAGGTCATCAACGCAAATTTTTCGCGCATGTCTGTCGTAACCAGTGCTGTTTCAAGATTTTGCAGGACAAGGCTCCGGATATTTAAGGCTTCCGGGATGTTCTTCATGGGCATCGCAAAATGTTCTATTTCTTTGTTGCCGAAAAAATTAGTGTTTGATCCGGTTGCGATCACGAGGTAATCATAACAGATTTCGCCGATACTTGTAGATAGTGTATTACTTTCGGGGTTGATCTTCTCCACTTCGGCCATGTTGAAGCTAAAGTTCTCGTACTTGGTAAATATCCGCCGTATGGGAAAGGCGATCGAATCCGCAGCGATTGAACCGATGGCCACCTGGTAAAGCAGCGGTTGAAAAGTATGATAGTTGTGTTTGTCGATCATCAGTACGTCAACCGGCGCTTTCTTTAGCGAGGTTGCCAAAGATAAGCCACCAAACCCCCCTCCTATTATGACTACCCGGGGTCTGGCGCTAATTTTTTGATCCTGTGATACTGTAAACATAAGCCTTACAAAAATTCAATTATACACAATCAGGGATAAAACAATACTCACGGGTTTGTTATATTTTCAACATTTAAAGTTCAGCCCCGGTTTGATCAGGTGGGAACTTATTTTGCAGGCAACTGTCGTTCAGTCAATAAATCATTAATTATCGGTTAACGCTAATAAGCCATTTTTAGCTGAAATGTATATTTCGACCGGATGTGCACAAAAAAACACGGCACTTTTTAGTATTTTTAACCACAAAAGGCCGATAATAATACAAATTGAAAATATTTGCCTTTTTTTGTACTGTATAATGTATTAAATTAGACTGGATTTGGCAAAGCGCGGTGAAAAGACAGAGAAAAATGACCTTTACGTTATAAAAATCGGCGGAAATGTTATCGATAACTCCGAAAACCTCTATCGTTTTCTAAAAGACTTTACCGCCCTGCCTGGTAAAAAAATATTAGTTCATGGCGGAGGGAAGGCTGCTACACAGCTTTCGGAGACGCTGGGCATTGAGCCGAAATTAGTAGATGGGCGCCGGATTACTGATATAGAGACACTCAGGGTTGTAACCATGGTATACGGGGGGTTGATCAACAAAAATATCGTGGCGCAATTGCAGCGGTTCGGCACCAATGCCATTGGGCTTACCGGTGCCGACGGCGATTTTATCCGTGCAAAAAAACGCCCGGTGAAAACCATCGACTACGGTTTTGTGGGTGACTTGGATGAAAATTCAATTAACCCCAATAACGTTACGAGCCTGATGGAAGCGGGATTTACCCCCGTTTTTTGTGCGTTAACGCACGATGGCGAAGGCCAGCTGCTGAATACCAACGCAGATACCATTGCATCGGCGCTGGCTGTTGCGCTGGCAAAGGACTACCACACCACCCTGATCTATTGTTTTGAAAAAAAGGGCGTTTTGAAAGACATAAATGATGAGGATTCGTTGATCAATGAGATCAATCCCTTTTATTATAAAGAATTGAAGGAACAGCAGGTTATCCATAGCGGGATGCTGCCAAAGCTTGATAATGCCTTTAGCGCCATAGCGTGCGGCGTAAAAGAAGTCATTATCGGGCATGCAGGCGATTTAGGAAATTTGAGAACGGAACTACCATTTGGAACACATTTAAACAGCGACTTATGAATTCACAGCAACATATTGCCATATTGGGGAGCGGAAACATCGGTCTTTCGCTCGCCAACGGGTTGGTAAAAGCAGGTAAATGCAAACCTCAGCAGATTACGCTGACCAGGCGTAACGTAAGCGCCCTGGCGAAGTTTGAGGAACTTGGCTTCAATACAACCGATAACAATTTAAAGGCCGTAAAAAAAGCGGATTTTGTTGTACTTGCGGTGCTGCCGCAGCAGCTCAACAAATTACTGGACGAGATACGCCCGGCCATTAAAGCCGACAAGCAACTGCTTATATCAGTGGTATCGGGCGTAAGTTGTGCCGACATCCGCAAGCAGCTGGATATGAACGTACAAATTGTGCGGGCCATGCCTAATACCGCCATTGCCATCGGCCAGTCGATGACCTGCATCGCTACCGACAATGCCACGCCCAAAAACATGAACTTTGTAAAATTGCTTTTTGATACCGTCGGCATAACCATACAGATCAACGAAGAACTGATGACATCGGCTACGGCGCTTTGCGCCTGCGGGATTGCATTCTTTTTACGCTCCATACGGGCGGCGTCGCAGGGCGGCACGGAGATTGGCTTCCATGCGCATGATGCACTCAAAATGGCGGCACAAACCGCCAAAGGCGCAGCCGACCTGTTATTACAGCTATCCTCCCACCCTGAACAGGAGATCGATAAGGTTACCTCGCCAAGCGGGTGCACCATCGCCGGTTTGAATGAAATGGAGCATAATGGCTTCAGCTCTGCCATGATAAAGGGCATAAAACTATCCGCTGAAAAGGCGGGCGCACTTTACCAGGGAAGTTAGTTAAAGAGTAGTCCGAAAGTCGGAACGTCAGTAATCCCCATAGCTATCGGGACCGAAAGAAAAAACAAAAGGAAACATTACAACTTTCCAACATTACAACATTCCAACAAGAATGCTAACTGTAGAAAAAATTGGCGGTACATCCATGACCGCGTTAAGTGATGTGATAAAAAACATCATCCTGTTTGAGCGAAGCGGAGAACAATTATACAACCGCATCTTTGTAGTATCGGCATTTTCCGGGGTTACCAACCTGCTGCTGGAAGATAAAAAGACCGGTGCGCCGGGTGTTTATCATGTACTGGCAAATTATAAAGACTTTCACAAACCTTTAAACGGCCTCATTTTAAAGCTGAAGCAGATCAATAAAAGCTATGAAAGCCTGGGGTTAAACGTAACTGAGGCCGATGAGTTTATCGAAAAAAGAATAAATGATGCACGGGCCTACCTGGATAACCTGGCTAACATTCTTGCTTCAGGCTATGTGAGCAAGGAAGGTATTTTGCAGGCGGCGCGTGAAATACTGGCCTCGATCGGCGAAAGCCATTCGGCTTTTGTCTTCTGTAATATTTTGAAAAATATGGCCATCAATGCCACACTGGTCGATCTGAGCGGTTTTGGCGACCATCGATCGTTAACCATTGACCAGCGCATAAAAAAAGACCTGCAGCATATCGATTTTGAAAGCACCATTTGTATTGTAACCGGTTACGCAAAAGGCACCGAAGGCATTATGCGCGAGTTTGACCGTGGCTACTCCGAAGTTACCTTTAGTAAAATATCGGTTGAAGTTGAACCCCACGAAGCAATTATTCATAAAGAATACCATTTGTGCACTGCCGATCCGCAATTGGTGGGCATTGACAATTGTTTCCCGGTTGGTAATACCAATTATGACGTGGCCGACCAGCTGGCAGATGTGGGCATGGAGGCCATCCATCCCAAGGCATCCAAACCGTTGGAGATCAATGGCATTAACCTGCGCATCAAAAACACCTTCGAGCCGGAACACCCGGGTACGCTGATCACGAAAGAATACATCTGCGAGCATAAACGGGTTGAAGTGATCACTGGCACCGATAAGTTGATGATGATCGATATTTATGACCCATCAATGGTGGGCAATGTCGGCAGCGACTTAAAGATCATGCAGTTTTTTGCCAAGTACGCGATCAGCTATACATTTAAAGCAACCAGTGCCAATAGCATATCCATCGTAATATGGGAAAAGGATTTTAATAAAAAATTGATCCAGGAGCTCGAAAACGATTTCGAAAAAATAACGGTTGAACCTATGGCCATGGTGTGCCTGTTAGGCACCAATATGGATCAACCCGGTTTGCTGGCCAAAGCGGCATCTGCCCTGGCCGATAGCGGCATCGACATTAAAAGCGCCGGTTTTGCACTGCGTAAAGTCAATATCCAGTTTTTAGTGGCGAGAGAAGATTTTGATGGGGCCATAATTGCGTTGAATAAGGCGATGAACGTGAATTAGTAAGGTATTCGCTTTTTAAGTTACAGGATTTGCTTCATCAATTAACTCAATCAACACTTCAGGATCGCACTTTATCAAATCAAGGTTTAACCTAAACGTGGGCCCTGATGCACCAACAATGAATTTTCTAAGTGGATTGCTTATTCGCTTCAAATAGGCATTGGGATTTTTTACTTTTATGTACAGATAAAGATTTTCCTCCCTCATCGCCAAAATATCATCCCAATAGTATTTTATTTGATTGGCCTCGTCGGATATGCAGGCATCGTTAATGATGAGCACCGGCTTTTTATTGATGGAAAGTATAAAATAATTGAAATAGTTATATCCTCGTATCAGCGCAATAATTAACCATAAAATAAATGAATAATGCATAAAGCCTGTGGTGTTCCAGAAAAATACCGGGCTAAAAACCGCCATGAAACCAGCTATCAACGTCAATAAAATATTGAACACAAAGGCGCCGCTTTGTCGCACGTCAAATTCCATTATCTAGTTTTTTACTTTGCTATAGCCTTGCAGCAACTTTGATAGTTCAACTTCACCAGCGTCGGCAAGACCAATATTTATTGAAAATTCATTGTGTTTGCCACCTGGTTTATATCGTAATTTTTTTATCATCCGGTAATACCAATTGCCAATTTTATCCAAATAGTCTTCCGGGTGATACAGTTTTAAATACAAATAGCCGTGTTCTTCACGAATAGCAGCTATGTCTTTCCAATTATAAGCAACGCCATTGTAAAAGTCGTGAATGTGATTTTCATCTATGCTTAACATTGTCTTACCGGAGAAAACAAAATACAAATCCCGGTATAACAAGTGTATATACATCGCTACCACAATAATATCTAAGACAAAAGTGTAACGTAATAATCCGGATTTATATAAAGGCGAAAAGAAATGAAGGCCAGCCAGTATTAGAAACATAGCAGTCGCACAAACTCTAAGCAGCAAAGATCCGGTGGGTCGTATTTTAAAATCCATGACAGGTTTATCAAAGCTAATTATTTTTATCGGCAATAAAAAACTGCAAACTGCCAATTGGTAACTGCAAAATTATCTCACTCCAAATAATAATGCTTTATCCTTTCCAACCCTTCATCCAGTTCATAAACCAATGGCGAGCCGGTCGGTATATCCAATTGCGTTACTTCTTCGTCCGTTAAGTGATCGATATATTGTACCAGAGCCCGCAAGCTGTTTCCGTGGGCGCAAACGATAACCCTTTGCTGTTTTTGGATAGCCGGTACAATAAACTCATTCCAAAAGGGCAAAACACGGGTCATGGTTTCACTCAGGTTTTCGGTTAGCGGCAGTTCCCGCTCGGTAAGTGTGCTATAACGCGGGTCTTTTCCGGGATAGCGGTCGTCGTCTTTGGTGATGGCGGGGGGGTGTTCCAGCGGGTCGCGGCGCCATTTGTGTACCAGTTCGGCGCCGTATTGGGCAGCAATCTCATCTTTGTTGAACCCCTGTAAAGCGCCGTAAAAACGTTCGTTCAGGCGCCACGATTTTTGGATGGGTATCCAAAGCTGTCCCATCTCTTCAAGGGCCAGGTCGATTGTTTTGATGGCCCTTTTCAATACCGAGGTGTAGCCAATGTCAAAAATAAAACCATTCTTTTTCAACACTTGCCCGGCCTTGATGGCTTCCTGTGTGCCTTTTTCGGACAAATCAACATCTGTCCAGCCCGTAAACCTGTTTTCTTTATTCCAAACGCTTTCGCCGTGGCGCAGCAGTACTAGTTTTTGCATAATGATGTGGTAGCTGTAAAGGTACTTATCGCTTTTTAAAAAATTTGGTAAATGCCGAAGGAACACTTAAATTGCATTGAAAACCAATTAAAAAACCTTTTATAATCATGATCCCAACTACACCTGTTCCGGCAAAGGATGGCATTGCCAATCCCGCCCCCCTCGGTTTATGCGCTTTCGGCATGACCACCGTATTGCTTAACCTGGCTAATGCAGGCATTACCGAAGTCAGTTCGGTGATATTGGCAATGGGCATTTTTTACGGCGGCCTGGCGCAGGTGGTCGCCGGCGTCATCGAGTCAAAAAAGAATAACACTTTTGGTCTGACAGCTTTTACCTCCTATGGGTTTTTCTGGCTGTCGCTGGTGGGGATTATCCTGATGAGTAAATTTGGCTGGATACCCGCCCCTTCTGGTAAGGGAATGGCTGCTTATCTAGGTTTGTGGGGATTGTTCACGTTATGCCTGTTTTTTGGCACGCTCAAATTAACACGCGCATTACAACTCGTATTTGGCACGCTGGTTATCCTGTTTGCACTTTTGGCCATAGAAAAAGGGACCGGTAATGCAGGCGTAGGGAAATTGGCAGGCTTTGAAGGCATTTTATGCGGATTATTGGCTATTTATGCAGGTATTGCCACTTTATTAAACGACGTGTATGGCAAAACGGTACTCCCGGTGGGGTAACCCGAATATGATTAACCGGATAAAAAGTATCTTTAGCATCTTAATCCGTATAATCGTGTGCTGACAATATGAAGGAATTTAAAAAATACTACCGCCTGCCGGCAACGCCTGAGGAAGTTTACATCGCTTTAACCAACCCGTTCACCATTGAGCTTTGGACGGGTGAACAGGCAGAAATGAGTACCGAACCAGGCGCCGAGTTTTCGATGTGGGGTGGCAGTATTGTGGGTAAAAACCTGGAATTTGAGGAAAATAAAAAGATCATTCAGCAATGGTATTTCGAAGGACAGGCGGATGAATCCATCGTAACCATTAAATTGCACCCGGATGGTAAGGATACTTCCATGGAGATAAAACACGTTAACATCCCCGACGAGGCTTATAAGGATATTTCTGAAGGCTGGAGCGATAGTTATATCGCCGCCCTGGAAGAGTTTTTTAATGATAGAGATTAGAGACTGGAGATTAGAGATTAGTTATCGGAACACGTTATAATGCACCGACGCCTATCCCCAATCACTAATCTCTAATCAACTAGTCTCTAATCTCAATACCTAAAAAATAGTAAACTCAACCCTGCGGTTGGTCTGACGGCCTTTAGCGGTTTTGTTTGAAGCGATGGGATGTTCTTTACCATAACCATCAGCTTGTATCTGCGCATCCTGCACACCTTTGCTTACCAGGTAAGTTTTTACAGCCTGGGCACGATCACGTGACAGGCGTAAGTTATAATCAACTCCGCCCACATTATCCGTATACCCGGCAAGCTTTAAATTGAAGTGCTTGTTAATCAACAAAGCAGCCAACTGATCAAGACTTGCAAAGGAGTGTTCGCGGATGGTGGCTTTGTTGAAATCAAATTCAAGGTTCCTAACGGCTTCGTTAACTACCCGCCTGTCTTCTTCGGTTACGTAAACCTTGGTAGCAGGTTGCGGTACAACTACAACCGGGAGCGGACAGCCTGAGCCATCAACTTTGGTACCGGCCGGTGTATTCGGGCATTTGTCGAAATAATCCGATACGCCGTCACCATCACTATCCATGGTCAGTTTTGCAAAATTGGCGTTAGCCGCATTTAACTGGTCACGCAGCTGATCGTTTTGTGCTTTTTGTGCAGCAAGCTGGCCTTCAAGCAGGCTTCGGGTCTGTTGATTTTCCATCATATACTCCTGGCGCATGGATGATACCGGGTTGTGCGCGGCCAATTGCGGCCTGCCATGCCCGCCAAACACATACTCCAAACCCGCGTGTCCGTAGGAAAACCTATCGTTTGTAGCGCCATAGTTATAACCGTCCACGTTATCCGAAAAAACGAAGTTAACCTGGTAACCAAGGTCAAGGTTCAAACTTTCGGAGAGGTTGATTTTAAAGCCTATACCTACGGGCCAGTAAATTTCATCTATCGATGATCTGCCACCGGTTGTCTTAAAATCAGTAACCGTTCCATTTGTGTAAGTCAAAACCGGGGTATAATTCATAGTTCCTACGCCTGATGTAATGTAAGGCTGCAGAAAACTGCGGTTATAACGCCAGCTAATGTTGCCCACTGTTATATCAGCGCTTAGGCTTGCCGCATAATTGATCTGCGTACTGAAACTGCTGAATGGACCGATGTTTTGGTTGTTGGGGTGCATGTCATCGCCGGTAAGCTTCCCGCCCAGGTAATCCGCTCTCAAGCCAATCGCCGGGGTAATTTGATAGTTGATGTAAGCCCCATACCCCAGGTTGCCATTTGGCGAGGTAAAATCTGATTTACTGTTTGAACTAAAAAATGTCCATGGCGTTAATACCCCGGCGCTTGCACCTATTGACCATGTGCGGTAGGCGCCAGATGGGGCAAAGGGTTTTACATAATCAGTTGAGGCATGTGTCGTGTCGGCTGTTTGGGCCAATAACTTTCCTGCTACCAGTACTCCAGCGAATACCAGCGAGGCTTTTTTTAAATTTGGTTTCATATTGTTGTATTTTAAGTAGATGTGCGCAATAAAGCACAAACACGCAGTTTACAACATTGATGCCACCAAAAATGTGAGCGGCCGGGAATTGCTACAACGATTGAGTTTTTTCGACCGCAAACATACGGAAGTTATTGAAACACATTAGCTAAGGGCTGTGTTCCGGGCATGAGGAAAACTATCCTTTAAATAATTGACCACTTTTTTTAAATAGCCTAAAAAAATAAAAGTGTCCACTTTACCGGGATAAATGGAAGTATAACTAAATAAGCGATAATGATGCCTTTGAAGTTGGCTGCTAACTCAGCAATACCTGAATATGCTAATATAGGCTAAACTCAACCCGGCGGTTTAACTTGCGCCCGGCCTTTGTTTTATTGCTGGCTATTGGATTTGCCTTTCCGTACCCGGCAGTTTCAATCAGTACCGGATCAGCGCCTTTGCTGACCAAAAACATTTTTATTGCTTCGGCCCTTTCTTTGGAGAGCGTAAGGTTAATTTCAGCAGAACCGGTAGCATCGGTATATCCCGCCAGTTTCAGGTGATATTTTTTGGTCGCCAATAATTTTGCGAGCGTTGTCAAACTCGGATATGAACTATCACTGATCACCGTGCTTCCTGAATTGAATTCCAGGTTTTTAACGGCTTCGTTTACCACGGTCCTGTCTTCCTCGGTTACATTAAAGGTTTCCACGGGTTTTACTGCCGGCAGCGGGCAGCCCGAGCCATCTACTTTTGTTCCTGGCGGAGTATTGGGGCATTTGTCAAATAGGTCAGGGACGCCATCACCATCACTATCCATGCTTAGCTTGGCGATCGTTGCATTTGCCGCGGCCAACTGTTTCTGAAGCGCCTGGTTTGCGCTTTTTTGTGAATCAACACTGGCCTGAACTGTGTTCAATTTGTTATTTATGTTGCCAATTTCAGATAAATATTCGTGCCTCATGGACGAAACGGGGTTATGGGCAGCCAGCTGCGGCTTTGCTTTGTTACCAAACGCAAACTCCAGGCCGATATGCGCATAAGAGTATTTATCGTTATTTGTGCCGTATTTATACCCATCCAAATTATCCGAATAAGCAAAGTTAACCTCGTAGCCTAACTCAAGGTTTATTCCGGTAGCCACCATGAATTTTACACCTACGCCAACCGGGATAAAAAATTCATTCAGCACATCGTTGCCGGGCTTAAAATTCTGCACTACACCGGCGGCGGTAGTCACAGTAGGCGTGTAGTTCATTATCCCCGCGCCGGATGTTAGATAGGGTTGCATGGTGCTTTTTATAAACTTCCAGTTTACGTTGGCGAGGGTAAAGTTTGTGCCCAGGCTCAATGCATAATTTATCGGCGTGGAGAAACTTTTATAGGGAGAAACGCCGGCAGCATTTGGCTGCGCATTATCGCCATTCAATTTGCCCACCAGCAGATCACCCTGTATGCCAAATCCGGGCAATATTTGCTTTTTTATATACCCGCCGTAACCATATTGAATATTTGGCAAAGTAAAATCAAGCTTGTCGTTGGATTGAAAAATATTAAAAGTACTCATCAGGCCTGCGTGAACGCCGATTGACCAGGTGCGATAGGCAGAAGCGGTTGAAAATGGTTTTACGTAGTCAGAGCTGTCATTTACTATGGTCGGTTCCAACAGTTGCGCGAAGGACTTTCCGCTGAAAAACAGGATAGCACAAATGAGTAAACATTTTTTCAAATTCATCCTGATTTTATATCATCAATAATTTTACAAAAGAGTTGAAAGTTAGCCCTATTACAACAATAAGTTATCCAGGCTAAAAATAACATTAATAATTTAAACTCTGGTATGTTTGCCCGGTAAATTAAAAGGAAAAATTACGGCGTCGCATCAGGCAGTATGAACAAAAACTTTTGAGCCGATGTTGGCGCCGGCTTTAGTCAGGGTAGCGGCTACTGAGCAGTACTTTCCAAGGGCCAACTCAACAGCTTTTGCAGCTTTGTCCTGATCAATATCTCCATACAAGTGAAATTCTATTTCGATTTCCTGCCAAAGCGATGGCTCTTTCCCTTTTTCGCGCTCGCCGTTAATTACCATTTTGTATTCTTTAACTTCCTGGCGCTGCTTTTTTAAAATTGCAATAACATCAATTGCCGAACAACCGGCTAAGGCCGCCAATAGGGTTTGCATGGGCCTGAAGCCATAATTTTGCCCGCCGCTTTCGGGGCTGCTGTCCATTTTTATGGTATGGCCATTTCCGTCGGTTGCCTCAAAACCGTAATCGCCATGTACGCGTGAAAGTTCTATCCTAGCCATGATATTGATAAAAAGACGAAATTATGAATTTTGTTGATGGAAAGTTTAATATGGAAGTAATTTTGGAGGGCACCGGCAATGAGCGATTTACCTGTCCTTAACCGGTATAACCAATTTTAATCCCGACCATATTTCATCAACCGCGCAAACTTTTATGTCTACAAGGCCTGTTTGCATGGCATAATTCCGAATCTTATCCTCTGTAACATTGGTAACAACTTTTGATGATTTTTTTGGCCACGATACCCATATCATCCCGTCGCGTTTTATTGCGTTTTTGAGTTGTGGCAGCAGCCGGGTATACTCTGATTCATCTTTAGTAAAAAAGTGGATAAAGTCGCTCCTCGTGAGCTCGCTGGTCGCGACAATTATGTCCGCCGGCAGATCTGTAAAAAGGTCGAAATAATAAT
>Ga0302140_10003357_pt1 | contig 20550 bp, 13 predicted proteins | sample I_Bog_E1_1_FD_202095 | JGI IMG/M metagenome (GOLD analysis project Ga0302140, IMG submission 202095) | Peat permafrost microbial communities from Stordalen Mire near Abisko, Sweden - I_Bog_E1_1 | ecosystem: Environmental > Terrestrial > Soil > Wetlands > Peat | place: Sweden: Abisko, Stordalen... | reverse complement strand
CTTATCGCGTTATAAGATCGACATAAAGGTGGTCAGCAGCATCGAAGAAGTATTCGAAATACTATTTGGCTGACCTGCGCGTTATCCCACTTTAAAATTTCGATCCCGATAGCTATCGGGACGACATTCCGACTTCAGCATTATACAAATCCGTAATCGAACATCCGATCCCGATAGCTATCGGGGCCGAAATGAAAAATAATCCCCATCTTTGACCCCATGACCAGCATCTGTTTAGTTGAGGATGAACAAAAAGTGGCCGCATTTATTTGCAAGGGCCTGCAGGAGAACGGCTACCAGGTAAAAGAAGCCAAAAATGGGGCAATGGCCAAATCCCTGCTCCAATCAAACGACTTTGACCTGCTGATATTGGACGTAATGCTGCCGGACATCAACGGCATCGAGCTCTGCCGCCAGATACGCCATGGCGATAACAAAACACCTATCCTGATGCTTTCAGCGCTTGACCAGGTGCAAAATAAGGTTTCCGGGTTGAAGGCGGGGGCTGATGACTATCTGACAAAGCCATTTCATTTTAGCGAACTGCTGGCACGTATAGAGGCCTTGCTGCGGAGGCAAAACAGCAGCGGCGAGGAAGAGCATGTGCTCACTTTTGACGACCTGAAGCTGGACACCTGGAGTAATACTGCTGAACGGGCAGGCAGCCAAATCGCCCTTACCGCAAAGGAATTTACGCTGCTGGAGCTTTTTATGCGCCATCCGAATAAGGTTTTGTCGCGGGAATATATCGCTGAACAGGTTTGGAAGATCGACTTTGACACCGGCACCAATTTTATTGATGTATACGTAAACTACCTGCGCAACAAGATTGAAAAAGGCTTTAAAAACAAGCTGATCCACACGGCAATTGGTATGGGATATATCCTGAAAAGCGATAAATAACGGTCCCCTACCTGTTGAATTTCGAGCAGCAAAGCTGTTAACCGATGAAAATAAAGAACAGGCTTTCACTTTATTTCACTGCACTTAGCGCGATTGTGCTGTTAATTGTGGAGGCAGTTATTTGCATTATCTTCAGTTCTTTGATCAAATCCGATTTTTATGATCATTTGATGTACCGGGCAAATGTGGCCGCGCAGTTGTACCTGGAGGCTGACGAAATTTCGGCCGACTCCCTCAGCCACGTAAGGGCACGTTACCTGCAGCCCATTCCGCATGAGGTGATCCGTTTCTACGACGACAAAAATGCGGCCTCGTTTATAAATGATAAAAACCAGTTTTGGTCGGCTCCGGTCATCAACATGGTTAGGAAGCGTAAACAGGTGGAGTTCGCCGAAGGCAACCGGCAAACCGTAGGCATTTATTATAACGATAACCAGGGGAATTTTGTAATACTGGTTTCAGCTGACGACGGACAGGGGCACAAGCGCTGGCTGGACCTGGTTGAAAGCATGGTGATATTACTGATCAGCGTTACCAGCGGGCTTTTCATCACCAGCAGGTTGTTTGCGCAAAAAGCGCTTGAACCGATTGACAGGGTGATTGAGCAAATGCGCCAGGTACGGGCCGGTAGTTTGAACATGAGGGTTGATGAAGGCAATGGCAAGGACGAGATCAGCGCCGTTGCCCACAATTTTAACCAGGTAATTGCGCACCTGGAGAATGCCTTTGAGTTGCAGCAAACCTTTGTGATCAACGCGTCGCACGAACTTCGCACACCTATTACAACCATTATTGGCGAAATTGAGATCGCCCTGAATAAAATACGCAGCCACGCAGAATATGAACAGGTATTGCACTCGGTGCTTACCGATGCTGAAAGGCTGAATGAAACCATTAGCAGTTTGCTTGAACTGGCCAACGTGGATATGAACTATACACAAGCGGCGCTAAAGCCGGTGGCAATTGATGAATTGATATGGGAACTGGAAGAATACTGGACTGCTAAAGCCGGCAAGGGTTTGTTTAGCGTAAATATTCTCCATTTGCCTGAAGATCATGAAAAGTTGCTGTTGCTCGCCAATAAAACCCTGCTCACCATCGCGTTTAATAATATAATCGGCAATGCCTTTAAGTTTTCGGCGAATAAACCGGTAAAATGCGAATTGAACGCCAATGAAAAAGGAATAACGGTTGCCATTACCGACCAGGGAATAGGCGTTATGCCCGAAGAACTGGATAAAATTTTTGAATCGTTTTATCGGGGGACAAATGTAAAAGGATATAATGGCAATGGTATCGGCTTATACGTTACCCAAAAAATAATAGGCCTGTTTAATGGTTCCATTCGGGTTAGTTCCGTCCCCAATTGTAATACTACGGTAACGATTCAGTTTGTCAGATGAATTCTAATCATATTATAATCTCTATTTAATTTCACTTTAATAAAGGTAATTTACCTTTGCTTCTAATAACATATGATGGTAAAAAATATTATTCGTGTTTTATTATTACTTGTATTTTCTTCTTTTTTTGCATCGGCACAACCCCCTCAGGCCGATACGCTGAAATTAACCGTTAAGGAAGCAGAAGACCTGTTTTTAAAAAACAATCTCCAACTGATCGCCCAGCATTATAGCATTGGCATTGCCGAAGCACAGGTGCTTACTGCCCGGTTGTTTCCTAATCCCGACTTTAGCTTTTCTAACGGGCTCTATGCTCAAAATACAACTGATGGCCCGGCCTTAAACGAGCAGTCCTTCAGCCTTTCGCAACTATTTACCACAGCGGGCAAGCGAAATAAAAATATTCAGCTGCAAAAGCTTGGTGTCGAACAAAGCAAATACCAGTTTTTCGATCTTATCAGGACATTGAAATATACACTCCGGAATGATTTTTATACTGTGTATTACCAGCGCCAATCCGCCCTGGTGTATGACGAAGAGATTAATTCTCTTAATAAAACACTCACTGCCTATAGGGAGCAATATGCAAAAGGCAACATTGCAGAAAATGAACTGCTTCGTATCCAGGCCCAGCTGTATTCGCTGCAGGTGGAATACAGCAACCTGGTAACTGGTATAGACACTACCGAAAGCCAACTAAAGCTGTTACTAAGAATGCCACCCCGTACATCGGTTGATCCACAAGTGCCCGAAGATCTTTCAGGCAAAGAGGCTTTGACAAGCGTACCCTATCAGCAATTGCTCGATTCGGCTTATGTAAACCGCTATGACGTGAGATACAACAAAGTGACGGTTGACTATAACAACATGAACCTGGAGCTGCAAAAAGCCACTGCGGTTCCCGATGTATCGCTTTCACTAAATTTCGACAAGCTTGGCGGTTATGGCACTAATTTTTTAGGAGCCGGCATTGAATTCAATTTACCGTTTTTTAACCGCAACCAGGGGAATATAAAACAGGCGCAAATCACTGTTGATCAAAGCAAGGTGCAGCTGCAGGGCCAGCAGAACCAGGTGGAAAGCGATGTGGCCGTTAATTATAAGATAGCCGCTATGCAGGAGAAACTGTATAACAGCTTTGACCCCAAATTTAAGCAGGATTTTACCCATCTGATACAGGAAGTATACAAAAACTACATGAAAAGGAATATCAGCCTGCTCGAATTCCTTGATTATTATGATACCTATAAAACCAACACATTGCTATTAAATGGCTTGCTGTTGAACCGCGTCACATCCCTGGAACAACTTAATTACGTTACCGGGACGCCATTTTTTAATCAGTAAAAATCTTTCCAATATCAGTAATTCCATGAAGAAAAGGATGATCAAACATAGTTTAGGTGCGATTTCAATGGGATATTTGTTATTCAACCTTGTTTCCTGCTCATCAAACCAGGCCGAAGATGTACGGCAGCCCTATGTTGTGCCTGACTCCCTTTTCAGGACACTGGTGATCGACACTGTGAAAACCTCTCAAATTACCGACGCCATAAAGTTTAACGGCATTGTAGATTTTAATACCAACAAAGTGGTTAATATATTTCCAATGATCAGCGGTAATTTACAAGGCGTAAGCGCTATGCCAGGTGATTATGTAAGGGCCGGGCAGGTTTTAGGCGTTGTAAAAAGCGCCGAGGTAACAAACTATAATGCCAATTTGATCAATGCAGAAGCAACTGTCCGGTTAACTCAGCGGCAGCTGGACCAGCAAAAAGAAATGTACAAAAGCGGGCTTGCCTCTGAGGTTGATGTCACCAGCGCTGAGGTAAGCTACCAGCAGGCTGTTGCGGCCAAAATTCAGGCCGAGAAAATATTAAGCATAAACGGCAACAACAAAAATGGCGAGTTCGAGATCAAATCGCCGATCGAGGGTTTTATCGTTCAAAAAAACGTAACCAACGGAATGGCAATCCGTACGGATAACGGGGGGGCGATGTTTGTGATTTCCGACCTGAAAAATGTTTGGGTGCAGGCTAATGTTTACGAAGAAAATATCGGCAAAGTGCATGAGGGGGACCCGGTTGATGTAACCACTATATCATACCCCGACAAGGTTTTCAAAGGGAAAGTAGATAACCTGATGAATGTGCTTGATCCAACCAGTAAGGTAATGAAAATGAGGGTTGTGCTTGACAACCCCGGGTACCTGCTGAAGCCGCAGATGTTCGCTACCGTTACCTCGTATAACAAAGAAAACAAACAAGCAGTCTCGATATCGAGAAAAGACCTCGTGTTTGATCACAGCCAGTATTATGTGATCGTGGTTACCGGAACCAAAAATGTGCAGATCAGGCCGGTAGAGATCATCGGTATGAACGGGCAAACGGCCTATATCAAGGCGGGGGTTAACCCCGGCGAAAGGCTTGTTGGCTCACAGTCCATCCTGATCTATGGTTCACTGAACAGCTAATCGGGAAACGATAATAAACGGATTGATCCCGGATATTTTTTCGGTGAGGAGTCAATAATTTATGTTATAATGAACAAGTTTCTAAGAGGTATTATCGGGTTCTCTTTAAAAAACAAGTACCTCATTCTGTTTGCGTCTGTGGTACTTGTAGTTGCCGGGGTGATTACTTTTACTGAAATGCCAATTGAGGCCTTTCCTGATGTAACCAATACCGAAATCGATATAATTACCCAGTGGCCGGGCCAGAGTGCCGAGGAAGTTGAAAAGCTGGTGACTATTCCCATAGAAATAGCTTTAAATCCGGTTCAATATAAAATAAGCCTGCGTTCTACTACCATATTCGGCTTAAGCTATGTAAAAGTAATTTTTGACGATAATATAAAGGACCCAGAGGCCCGCCAACAAGTGATGTTTTTGTTGGGCAATGCCACCTTGCCAAATGGCATCACGCCTGCCGTGCAGCCGCCCACCGGTCCAACCGGCGAAATTTTCAGGTATACCCTTAAAAGCACCTTCAGGGACGTAAGAGAGCTGAAAACAATACAGGATTGGGTTATCGATCGCCGATTGAGGGCCATCCCGGGCATCGGGGATATTAACAGCTTCGGCGGAAAGACAAAGACCTATGAGATCACGGTCGATCCGGGCAAATTGGCCACCTTGGGTATAACGCCCTTAGATGTGTTTGCCGCGGTGCAAAAAACCAATATCAACGTCGGCGGGGATATGATCATTGAAAACAACCAGGCTTTTGCAGTTAGGGGCATTGGTTTGATAAATGACATTCCTGAAATTCAAAACATTATTGTAAGTAACAATAATGGTGTGCCTGTATTGGTAAAGGACGTCGCCACGGTAACTATTTCAAATGTGCCGCGGCTTGGCTGGGTGGGCCGCAGCGATGCCATTGTTGATAAGAATGGCAAAAGAACAGTAAAGGATGACGAGGATGCCGTCGAGGCGATCATTGTCATGCGAAAGGGCGAAAATCCGACCGAAGTTGTGACTGCTTTAAAAAAAGAGATTGACAAGCTGAACAACGATGTACTGCCGGCAGATACAAAAATTGTTCCGTATTATGACCGATCAGATCTGATTGGCTACGCCACACATACCGTATTGCACAACCTGATCGAAGGGATCCTGCTGGTAACCTTTCTCGTTTCGCTGTTTATGTTCAACTGGCGCACCACGCTGATCGTTTCCATTATTATCCCCATGGCGCTGCTATTCGCCTTCATTTGCCTGCATTTAATGGGCATGTCGGCCAACCTCCTTTCTTTAGGCGCTGTGGATTTCGGCATCATCATAGATGGAGCGGTGGTGATGGTGGAAGGCATGTTTGTGCTTCTTGATCATAAAGCGATGCAGGTGGGTATGCTACGTTTTAATAAACTGGCTAAACTTGGCATGATCAAGAATGGTGGTGCACAATTTGGCAAGACCATCTTTTTTGCGAAACTAATCATTATAACTGGCTTGATGCCTGTATTCGCCTTTCAAAAAGTGGAGGGCAAATTGTTTTCCCCGCTGGCTTATACGCTTGGCTTCGCGCTGCTGGGCGCCTTAATTACCACGCTTACGCTGGTGCCCGTCCTCATCAGTATGCTGCTGAATAAAAACGTACATGAAAAGCACAATCCTTTTGTACATAATTTAACCGGGTTCATGCTTTTTGGCTTCAAAAAAGCTTTTAGGAATAAAACACTGGTTGTTACGGTTTCATTTATTGTAATGGCCATAGGCTTATACTCATTCAAATTCCTGGGAAGCGAGTTTTTGCCCGAACTGGACGAAGGCGCTATATGGCTCAGGGTGCAGCTTCCTTACAGTGTTTCGCTTGATGAGTCGGTACAGACTTCAAAACAAGTACGCCAGATACTTATGACTTTTCCGCAGGTACAGTACGTAGTATCTCAAACCGGCCGCCCAGACGACGGGACAGATGTTGCCGGGTTTTATAACAACGAATTTGATGTGCTGATGTATCCGGAGGATGACTGGAAACCAAAGGTGTCGAAAGAAGAGCTTATTGACCAGATGAACAAAAAGCTGGCTGTTCTGCCTGGTACCGACCTCAACTTCTCCCAGCCGATCAGTGATAACGTAGAAGAGGCCGTTTCGGGCGTAAAGGGTTCTATCGTTGTGAAAGTATACGGCGACTCTCTTAACTACATGGAAGGCAAAGTGGATGAAATCTACAATGTGCTGAAGGACGTTAAGGGGATAGAGGACCTTGGTGTGATGAGAAGCATTGGTTTGCCGGAACTGGATATTAACCTGAACCAGCAAAAAATGGCCCAATACGGTGTAGCGACCGCGGATGCCAATTCAGTAATATCTATGGCTATAGGAGGGCAGGCAGCATCCACCCTTTATGAAGGCGTTAGGACCTTCGATATCCGGATACGTTTCCCGGAAGCTTTCCGTAAAACACCGGAGGATATCGGCAATCTGCTGGTGCCAACGCAAAACGGATCGAAAGTGCCGATAAAAGAAATAGCGGATATTAGTCAAAAAACAGGTCCCTGCTTAATTTTTAGGGATGAGAATGAGCGTTTTGCAACGCTGAAGTTTTCCGTCCGCGGAAGGGATATGGGCAGCACTATTGCAGAGGCGCAGGAAAAAGTAGATGCAAAGGTAAAAGTGAAAAGAGGTTATCACCTGGCATGGCAGGGCGACTTTGAAAACCAACAGCGCGCCGAAAGACGGCTTACCCAGGTAGTTCCCGTAAGCCTCGGCCTTATTTTCCTATTACTTTTTGTGATGTTCGGTAATTTTAAAGATGCAGCGCTGGTATTCCTCAACGTACCCTTTGCCATTGTTGGCGGCATTGCGGCATTACTCATAACCGGTACCAACTTCAGTATTTCGGCAGGCATCGGGTTTATCGCCTTATTTGGTATTTGTATACAGGATGGTGTGCTGCTTATAACAGTTTTTAAACAAAACCTCGATACGATAAGAGGAGAACGGCTTACACTTTATACCTCCATCCTGCTCGGTGTAAACTCCAGGATCAGGCCGGTGATGATGACGGCGCTAATGGCTGCTATAGGGCTTTGTCCGGCGGCACTCTCTCACGGGATTGGGTCAGAAAGTTCACGTCCGCTTGCCAGGGTCGTAATCGGCGGGATCCTCTGTGCCATGATTTTTAGCCTTTGGGTTTTTCCGTTAATTTTTGGATGGGCATACCGGAAATCAGACAGAACAACAAGATAGTAAAGAGATGTAATACCCCTAATAAAACTAATACCCCTGTAAAATAAATACCCCTGAAGTTAATACCCCTGGTGGCGAGGTGCGACGGGCAATGCAACTTAAATGTTGAATTGCCCGAATGCACTTTTTTAATGCAATATTATTGAGTTAATTTGATGAAAATCATTTAATGATTGATCAGAAATTAATTTAGTAGGATAATATTGCCATGTCCAAATATCATTACAAAGAATTGACAGCCATTTTGGCGCTATCTGCTGTATTGTTAACGCAAGGCTGTCATCGCGCCGATACATCGGGTGACGCAAAGCAAACATTCAAAGTAACAGATACTTTATTGAGAAGCCTGCTGATTGATACGGTGCAGGAGGCAAGTGCCTTGTCGCAATTAACCCTGACCGGCAGCATCGCACCCGATGAAACCAAGATGGTAAAGATATTTCCACTGGTAAGTGGTGTTGCAGAAGAAGTTAAAGTGCAGCTGGGCGATGTGGTGCAAAAAGGCCAAACCCTGGCTATTTTAAAAAGCCCCGAAATGGCAGGCTTTACAAAAGATTATATCTCGGCTGAGGCCGACCTGAAAAACACGCACCGCATATTGGAGTCGACAGAAGAAATGTACAAGAGCGGCCTGGCCTCCGAAAAAGACCTTGAACAAGCCCAATCTGACTATAAAAAGGCACAGGCGGAAAACAAACGGGCTTCCGCGGTAGTCGCAATAAACAAAAGCAACGATAACGGTTATGAGGTAAGATCTCCGCTTTCCGGTTTTGTAGTTGAAAAAAACCTGACCAACAATACCCAGGTAAGAGCTGATAACGGGCAGAACCTGTTTACAGTTGCCGATCTTTCGAGTGTGTATGTCCTCGCTAATGTGTATGAGTCGGACATTGCAAAGATACAAACCGGGGATATGGTAAAGATCACAACGCTATCGTACCCCAACAAGATCTTTGGTGGAAAGATCGATAAGATCGACAACATGCTCGACCCAGATAACAGGGCCATGCATGCCCGGATTAAAATCGAAAACCCGGGGAACCTGCTCAAACCGGGGATGTTTGCCAATGTGTTGATAAAAGCCAAATCGGGCGAGGATTTGCCATTCATCAGTTCAAATGCCATCGTTTTTGACAATGACCGGGACTACGTGGTCGTAGCGGACGGTCCGGCCAAAGTGCATATCCAGCCGATAACAGTCGCCAAAACGGTCGAAGACAGGGCATACATCAGCGCGGGACTAAAGCCTGGCGACAGGATCGTCGCCTCGCGGCAGGTTTATCTTTACGAATCGCTTAAAGACCAATAATGAACAGTTTTATAAAAAATATTCTTTCGTTCGCCCTAAGAAACAGGTTTTTTGTATTCTTTTTAACGGCACTTTTGGCGGTTGCGGGCTATATCAGCTTTACTACTATCAGTATCGACGCATTTCCGGATGTCACCAACACCACGGTTACCATTATTTCGCAATGGCCCGGGAGGAGCGCCGAAGAGGTTGAAAAATTCGTTACCCGGCCGATAGAGCTGGCGATGAACCCTGCTGAACGAAAGGTGAGTGTCAGGTCCTCTTCGTTATTTGGCCTTTCGGTCGTGACGCTAACGTTTGATGATGATGTAGACTATGCGTTTGCACGCACCCAGGTAAACAACCACATCGGCGACGCCGACCTTCCGGATGGTGTAAGCCCCTCTATCGAGCCGCCTTATGGCCCAACGGGCGAAATATATCGCTTTACGTTAATCAGTAACCACCGATCGGCACGCGAGCTGACTACGATAGAAAACTGGGTGGTTGACCGTGAAATTCATTCGGTGCCGGGGGTTGCCGACTTAAACAGCTTTGGCGGTGAAGTGAAAACGTACCAGATCACGGTCGACCCGGAAAAAGCCGTCCAGTATAATGTAACCCCTTTGCAGCTGTATGATGCGGTATCAAAAAGCAATGTAAACGTTGGCGGTGATGTAATTGAGCAGGCTGGCCAGGCTTATGTAGTACGAGGGATAGGGTTGCTGAACGACATAGGCGAGATCAAAAATATCGTTATTAATAATATAAAAGGCACGCCGATATATGTAAAAACCATTGGCGAAGTTACGGAATCGGCATTGCCGAGGCTGGGCCAGGTTGGCCGTGATGCTGACCCTGACGTTATTGAGGGGATTGTGGTGATGCGCAAGGGCGAAAACCCGAGCGTAGTGATTGCGGCCCTGAAGGAAAAGATAAACCAGTTGAATACCACCATCTTGCCCGATGATGTGAAGATCAAAACATTTTATGACCGCACGGACCTGATCAACTTTTCGACCCATACCGTATTGCATAACATGGCCGAGGGGATTATTTTCGTTACCGTAATTGTATTCCTTTTTATGGCTGATTGGCGGACTACGCTTATCGTGTCACTGATCATCCCGCTTTCCTTATTATTTGCATTTGTTTGTTTGAAGCTTAAAGGAATGTCGGCCAACCTGCTATCAATGGGGGCAATCGACTTCGGGATCATTATCGACGGCGCTGTCGTTATGGTTGAGGGTATATTTGTCGTCCTTGACCATCGGGCCAAAGAAATTGGTATGGAGCATTACAACAAGATCAGCAAACTGGGCATGATCAAAAAAGCCTCGATGGTTAATGGCAAAGGCATCTTCTTCGCAAAGCTGATCATCATCACGGGTCTGCTCCCGATATTCAGCTTTCAAAAGGTAGAAGGGAAAATGTTTTCGCCTTTGGCCTGGACGCTGGGCTTCGCATTGCTGGGTGCGGTAATTCTGACATTCACCTTCGTTCCTGCACTTGCGAGCGTCTTACTGCGCAAAAATGTAAGGGAACGGCACAATATTTTTGTTGAATTCGTCACTGAAAAGGCGATGAAATTTTATTCGTTCTGCTTTAAAGCGCGCAAAGTGGTTTTCCCTATTGCCATCATCTCTTTGGTGATCAGTCTTGCGTCTTTTCAGCTTTTAGGCACTGAGTTTTTACCGGAGTTGAATGAAGGTGCAATTTACGTGCGCGCCACGGGGCCGTTCAGCATTTCGCTAAACGAATCGGTACACCTGGCTAATGAAATGCGGCATATTTTTCTGTCGTTCCCCGAAGTGAAGCAGGTAATGTCGCAAACGGGCCGGCCGAATGACGGCACCGATGCCACGGGTTTTTATAATATTGAATTCCATGTGGACATCTATCCCGAAGACGAGTGGAAATCAAAATTGACCAAGGAGGAGCTCATCGAAGCCATGCAGGAGAAACTCAAAGTTTTTCCGGGCATCGACCTTAACTTTTCCCAGCCTATTTCAGATAACGTTGAAGAAGCCGTTTCAGGCGTTAAAGGCTCCATCGTGGTAAAAATGTTTGGCGACAACTATAAGTATATCGAGAGCAAGGAAGTGATTATCGATTCGATCTTGAAAACCGTAAAGGGTATAGAAGATTTGGGCATCATGCACAATATGGGCCAGCCTGAATTACAGATCGACCTTAACCAGCAAAAAATGGCCCAATACGGCGTAACGGCGGCGGATGCAAACGCGGTTATCGAAATGGCCATCGGCGGCAAGGCCGTAACCCAAATTTACGAGGGTGAACGAAAATTCGACCTGCGTATACGCTATCCCGAGGATTTTCGGAAAAATGAAGAATCCATCGGCGACCTGCGCGTACCCACTTTGAATAACAATACTGTGCCCTTACGTGAAATAGCAGCGATCCAGAAAATCACCGGCATCAGCCTGATCTACCGCGATCATAACCAGCGCTACGGGGCCATCAAATTTTCCATACGCGGCAGGGACATGGGCAGCACCATCGGGGAAGCCCAGGACAAGGTAAATGCCCGGCTAAGTTTGCCCAAGGGTTATACCCTGGAGTGGGCCGGTGATTTTGAAAACCAGCAGCGGGCCACAAAACGGCTGAGCCAGGTGGTCCCGGTTAGCTTGCTCATCATCTTTTTTATCCTGTTTATCCTGTTTGGCAACTTCAGGGACTCGCTGCTGGTTTTAAACAATGTACCTTTCGCTATCATGGGCGGTATCCTTGCGCTGCTCATCACGGGAGTGAACTTTAATATTTCAGCGGGTATTGGCTTTATCGCCTTATTTGGCATTTGCGTACAGAACGGGGTTATCCTTATCACTAAATTTAAGGCCAATATAGCCGAACTGCGGCATCATACTACCTGGACATCGTTTGCTGTGGCAATAAAGGATGGCGTTGCCGATCGTTTACGCCCGGTATTGATGACCGCCATGATGGCGGCGATAGGGTTGCTGCCCGCTGCCCTGTCGCATGGTATCGGGTCCGAGGCTTCAAGGCCACTGGCCATTGTTGTAATAGGCGGCCTTATCACCAACACCATATTTAACCTGTTTGTTTTCCCGATAGTGTTCTTCTGGTCGTACCGTAAACGAGTGGAGAGCGGTATAGTAAGCAGGATTTAATTGCCTGACTAATAACTATTTAATACAAATAAGACTGCGGGCGGCAGTGCAGCATTTAGTTGCACTTGCCCGATACAAGCACGAAAGTTTGGGGTATCGTCAAAAAAAAATATTGATAAAGCTTATTTTTTTTTAACTTGTGCCTGTGTGCCCCTTTAAAGCATTTACCTATGAAACACATCGGCCCGGGAAATAAAAAAAGCATCATATTTTTTATTTTTATCCTGTTATTTGCTTCCAGGCAAGGTTTTGCGCAATTAATTTACCAGCCCTATTCCTACCAGTTTTATCAAAAGCTCAATACCGCCGAATATTCGCCATCAACAAGTTTACACACCGCCCTTAAACCGTATTTTATCAGCGATTCAAGTTCGATAAGGCATGCCTATGATTCAGTAATGAAAACCAATGTTAATGACTCGGGTAAAACCTGGTTATATAGAGCGCTGTTTACAGAGCACGGATTAAATGTAAAAAACAAGGATTATACATTGTACGGAGACCTTTTATTTGATTTGCAGGGGGGCAGGGAGTTTATAAACAAGCAAACAACTTATTTAAATACCCGCGGATTCCAGGTGGGAGGCACTATTGGTTCCAATTTCTTTTTTTATACCAGCGGTTTTGAAAACCAGGCCACATTTCCTAATTATTTGGCTGCCTATATCAGCAAAACCGGCATGATACCGGGCGAGGCTTATGACCGTGTCGGTTTCCTGCGTTATAACGATTGGTCGTATGTAACTGCCATGATGGGTTACACGCCCAGTAAGACAGTAACTATTGCCCTTGGAGAAGATAAAACATTTATAGGCGATGGCTACCGATCGATGTTATTGTCTGATTATGCAGCCCCTTATCCCATGCTCCGGGTAACGTTTAACCTTTTTAAAAATGTTCAATACATGGCGATGTGGGCGTATATGGAAGACCAAAATGCGGTTAATTTTGATTCATTTTCAGATTACCGGCGTGAATGGGGCGCTTTTCATTACATCGACTGGAATATTACCAACAGGGCTTCGCTGGGTTTTTTTAACGCGATTATTGACGAAGAAGCAAATGACCAGGGGAAGTTACATGGGTTTGATGCAAATTATGTCGATCCTGTTTATTTTTCATCTGCTATTGGGCCGGGAGGCAGTGTACCCGACCATACCCTGGTTGGGTTTAATGTCAAATACAAAGTATTAGATAAAACAACGGTATATGGCCAATTACTTTTTGACCAATCATTGCCATCAGCTGATAAAAGCAGCGGCAACGCCTGGCAACTGGGGTTTAAGGGATCTGATCTGTTTAAAGTTAACAGCTTAAACTACCTCTTTGAATACAATACGGCAGCGCCTTATACCTACTCAAATCAAAACCCTATTGTTAGCTATACGGAGCTTAGCGAGCCTCTTGGCGACCCACTGGGCGCTAACTTCAAAGAAATGCTTGGTATCCTCAATTACTCCGTCGGGAAGTTTGATTTACAGGGCGAGATTGACTATGCCAAATATGGCCTTGGTATCGGGAAGCTTAATTACGGTCAGGATATAACACTGGCTGATAATATAAACCTTCCATCAGAAACAGGTGTAACCGGCCAGGGTTTGGCAACAACAGTAAAGTATGCCGAGGGTACGATTGCCTATATCATCAACCCGAAATACAACCTTCGGGTAGAGGTTGGCGCCGTAGTTCGCCAGGAGACGAATAGCCAGACCGATACAAAAACAGTTTGGTTAACCCTGGGGTTACGAAGCAGTTTCAGGGACCTGTACCATGATTTTTAAGATTACTATTTTATTTAATTGTCGCCATTATGAAAAACAGCTACCTGTCAATAAAATATAGATTTGTAATTGCAGCAACCCTGTTGAACTTTGTTGCCGGCACAACGGTTTTTGCCCAGACTGATTATTTGCCATATTCGTACCAGTTTTACCAAAAACTCAATTCCACGCTGTATTCAACAAATACAGAGGAGCATACTTCATTAAAGCCATTTTTTTCGGACGATACATTACTCAAGCAGCGTTACGATTCGTTAATGAACTATGGCACCGACGGCAAACAACATAGCTGGGGATACAGAAAACTATTCAACGAACACTTAATTGACGTAAAGAACAGCAATTCTACTTTTTATGCTGATTTACTGCCCGATTTTGAAATTGGCCGGGATGTATCGGGGAATAAAACTACCAATTTAACTTCTTTGGGTTTACAGCTGGGCGGCAGCGCCGGCAGTAAATTTTATTATAACATCAGCGCCTATGCCAGCAGTGCAGCATACCCCGAATATCTTACCACTTATATTAACCAGGTAGGTATCGTTCCGGGCCAGGCTTATGACAGGACGCTGGGCCAAAACCCCGAGTGGTATTATGTCACCGCAGTAGCATCCTATACCCCTAATAAGTATCTGAACATTACATTGGGACGCGATAAAACATTTATCGGCGACGGTTACAGGTCGGTGTTATTATCTGATTTTGCATCACCCTATCCCTTTTTGAAGCTGACAGGCACCCTCGGTCCGGTAAGATATATGGCCATGTGGACTTATATGAACGATCCGGCTACCACTTCGCAATATGGTATCAACCGGAATAAGTTCGGCGTTTTCCATTATCTTGACTGGAACGTTAGCAAACGGCTGTCATTTGGATTTTTTGAAAACGTAATGGGCTTTTTTACCGATGATAACGGCATAAAACGACCATTTGATTTTAATTATGTTAACCCCATTATTTTTATGAAATCAATTAATAATGATGGCGGCGATAACGAAAAATCATTACTTGGGTTTACGGGTAAATTCAAAATAAGCGATGGGATAACTGCTTACGGGCAATTTGCCCTTGATGAGTTTCATGCGACCGATTTCTTTTCAAATGATGGGGCCGTTGACAATAAGAATGCCTGGCAGTTGGGTTTCAGGGGCACAAATCTATTCAGTGTTAAAAATCTGAATTTCCTTGTAGAAACCAATGTGGCCAGGCCCTATACCTATTCGGCCAGGTCATCCATAGAAAATTATTCAGAAAATGGTGAACCGCTGGCACAACCCTGGGGTGGCAATTTCAGGGAATTTGTTGGGTTGCTCAATTACTCTTATAAAAGATTTGATTTCAGCGGTGAAATCGACCTGGGCCGGTATGGATTTGATCTCGACACGCTAAACGAAGGAAAAAACATCTTTCAGCTCTATACCAACCCGGCACAGCCTTACGGCAATTATATCGGCCAGGGCTTAACCACAAACCTCATTTATCTTCAGGGTAAAATTGCCTATGTGCTCAACCCTAAATATAACCTGAAGGTGGAACTGGGCGTAATATACCGGACAGAACAAAACAGTGCATTTGATGACCGGACAACGTGGTTTACCATTGGTTTGAGCAGTTCGTTCCGCGATTTATATTACGATCTTTCAAGCTTTAAACCATCTTCGGGTCTTTCGGGCATTAGGCCACAGTAAGCTTGATAGCTGATAAATTCACGTCTTTACCCTCTTGAAGGCAACTTCAACGCTGTGCGAAACCTGTATTGCTTCATTGCGTTGGCTAATTTAAGTACCAGGTAAGTAATTAGTCCAACACTTATACCCGCCACCAGGGCGAGTGTAATGCTGCCATATAAATATTGTTCAAGCTGCCTGTTGATATCCGCCCTGCCTGCTGCGCCGGTCCAATGTTTTCCGATACGGTAGCTTAAAAACAGGATGAGGGGCAAAAATGGCGGGAAACTTATTTGTGAGAAGACTACCACAAGGGCCTTGTTAAGCCTGAACGTAACCGCGACAAAAATAGCCGCCAGCGTTTGCAGCCCCCATACCGGGATGATACCCATAAAAATTCCAAGCCCGGCTGAAAATGCTTTTAACCCGTCGGACTGGTTCGGGTTGGTAAACTCATCAATTATTTTTTTTAGGGTTTTTTTGGAGAATATGCTTTTAATAAACTTAAAAAGTTCGATGCTTTTCTTCCTGAAAGCTTTAAAAAGCTGCATTTTTTGGTAATGCAAAGGTAGCGCCGCTATGTAAATGCGGTTAGCTAAAGATATTAAACCTGTGTTAATAACCGTTTTTCAGGCAGGTTGGTTCAGCGTGTTGGCATAATTTATCCGGGTTGTTACCTGGTAACAATTACAATCTCCACACGCCGGTTTAGCGCGCGGTCATTTTCCGAAAACTCGGGCCATACTTTGGGGTCGCTGCTGCCGAGGCCTTTATAGGTCATCCGCGAGGGGTTGATGCCATTTACAACAAAATAATCATAAATAAATTTGGCCCTGTTTGCTGACAATAAGAACGTACGTGCGTCGGGGTCGTAGCTGTCGCCATCGTCCAGCACGCAACAAATATGCCCGCGAATCTCAAATACAAGGTTTTTATGTTTTTTCATATACCGCAGCAGCGTGTCCACCATGGGCACCGATTCCCTGTTTAAAAAATGCCTTCCGGGTTGAAAAGTTATCTCCGGCAAATTCAGGCTGCTGCCAGGCTTCAGGTTTGCCAGGTCGTTTATTTTTGCTTCGAAGGGCCTTTTGTCCTGCGGGCCGGGTGTGATGGGCGTTCGCCGCTGCACCTGCGTTTCGTTATTTTTTGGCGCGTTAGCAGGGATGTATTTTCCTCCAAATTCTATTTTTACAATATCAACCCGGCGGCTGTTTGGGTCGCCTTCCGCCGATCTTTTCCGGGATGCTGGCAATTCGCCCTCCCCTGCCGTAATAATCGTAAAGTCTTTATTTAAAGTGAGGAGGTAGGCCTTAATGGTTTTGGCCCTGTTAAACGATAATTCAAGGTTGTCATCTTCATCACCCAGGTAATCTGCATATCCAAAAATCTTTACGGTATCCTTGTCGCCGATTGAGCCCACCAGGGCGCTAATGCTTGATTTATCGGTGTCGGATAAATCGTATTTGTTGATATCATAAAAAATTTTGAGTGTATCTGCCCCCGCGGCAAGCGAAGACGATGCCTTAAATAATATTAAAAATAGCAATATGGGTTTATAATTCACTTTTGATAAATATAGTAAAAATACGAAGATTTTATATTTTGGTTACATTTTTGGCTGATAAGCGGCACCAAAGGCAACCGTCCAGGTGGCTGAAACGCTGATATTAATATTTACTTATTGCCTTTTCCCGTTTCATAAATGCTGTGTAAATACCCTCACATGTTTGAATCCGGTATATACAAAGCAGGGACCCCCGCAATTCTAATGACATTCTAATGTGATCTGCTAAACCTCCGGCGCTATTAATTGTCCTATGTACTTATATGTTTCACTAAATTCAACTACTTATGAAAAAGACAATTTTAATTTTTGCCGGATGTTTGCTAGCGATAACGAGTGTTAAAGCACAGCTGGCAAAAGGTAACCTATTTATCGGCACTGACCTGGGTACCACGGCTTATGATTTCGGTACATACAACTATACTTACCCCGATGGGAATGTTAAAACCCAGGATGCAAAAGATTACTCCTTAACTTTATCGCCGGCAATGGGGGTATTCTTAACCGATCATTTGATTTTTGGCGGATCGCTCGGCCTTTCCTATAGCAATGAAAAAGTTAACGAAACCAGTACGGTCGACAATTATTTGATCGATAACACTACCTCAAACACTACGACAGCTACAATAGGCCCTTTCGTCCGTTATTATTTTTTTGATGCCCAGCCCACCAAAACCTTATTTTATTTTCAGGCCGATGCCGGCGTGGGGTTTGGCGGCGGCGGCTCAACTGCTGCAACGCTTAGCACCACAAATACCAATGCCACAACAACAGATAACATCAACGGCATGTTTATTTTTAAAGCAGGAGGCGCATTGGGGCTAACGCATTTTATTCAAAAAAATATCGGCCTGGATGTGAGCGTAGGTTATGCTTATGATGACGAAAGTTATAACACCACATCAAATACGCAATCAACAACTGCGGGCGGTGTGGTAAGCAATTCATCCAACTCATTTAAAGCAAAGGTGCCCCAAAGCGGTATTGCACTTTCTGCAGGTTTTCACTTTTTTATTCCAAACAAACCAGCAAAATAATAGCGAACGGCCTTTGGCTTTCGCGCTGCTTTGTTAAAGATATCCCAATTAATACCCCTCATACAGGGGCTTCCGGTAAACGGGGCCCCTGTTTTTATTTGGTGACGGGACGCAGAGAAATCAATGTTAGGTCGATGACGCCGGCGCGGTAGAAAAAGACTGCCCTCATAGTTAATTCGTAAACACACTTTAAAAAAGCTTTTAAAAAATTACAGAAAATTTCTTGATTTAACAATAATGTTGTATACTTGCATCATGAATACAACAACAATACAATGCTTTATACCCCAGCTGATTTATCAGAGAGGATAGGCTATGTATTGACTTGACATAAACAAAATACTTGAATCCTCTTAGATAAACTAAGGGGATTTTTTGTTTTAGACGAAATTTTTAGGGTGGTATATCAATTGGTTCAAATTATGTGCTTTGGAAGCATGAGGCTGCAGGTTCGAGTCCTGTCTACCCTACTGAAAGTTAAATGAATATCGAATAATGAATGTCGAATGCTGAATGCCGAAGTTTTAACTTCATTATTCAACATTCTAAATTCGGTGTTCGACATTAAGCTTGCCAACTTTTTAGGCAATGGAAATATAGCTCAATTGGTGAGAGCAACACCCTTATACGGTGACGGTTAAAGGTTCAAGTCTTTTTATTTCCACCAGGTTGGGAAAGATTTGTCAACTTTTTAAAAGTTGACAAATCTGACCGCTATTGATTGATAATGAGGGAGAATTAGCAAACATGGTGTATGCGCCGGTCCGAAAAACCGGATATCCGGGATCGTTACCCGGGTTCTCCACAGTACGCAAGATCAGGTGCCCGAATGGTAAGGGAGCGGTCTGCAAAACCGCGTTGTACCGGTTCGAGCCCGGTCCTGACCTCGTTTATTTTCCTGTGGTGTAATTGGCAGCACGTCTGATTTTGGGTCAGGAGATTGTGGTTCGAATCCACGCGGGAAAACCTGGTTTTTTAAGGCGTTATCTGGCGCTGGTTTCTTTGCTGATAAACTTTGCGTTATCAGGTAGGGGGAGGTTTGTTTAAATAAAGATATTTCTTGATTTGTTTGACTGGGAGATAGGGACTGCCTTCATAGCTAATCCGTAGATACAGTCTACGAACAGCGGGGGTTGCACCTTCGTGCGGGATAATGCGGGGCATACGTTTATTCCGTAGAAAACACGATTTTGTATGTAGCGCTACACATGCTACACCCTGCTACACTGCGCTACACGGCGGATAGTTAACTACTTAAGTACTGACAATATTTTGTCACTGACAAAAATCTGCACCATTTCTGGTGCTTTTCCGGCTTGCGGCAGTGGAAAAAAAATGCTTTCGGGAGCATGGGGGACGTGTATACTTAACCTGTGGACACAAATTTGGAAAGTCGCGGAATACATCAAGCTATAAATCTTATATCCTAAAAAATTAACCCCTGGTTATTTATTTTTTATATTTGATAAAAAAACTTAACGAATGATATGAAACATTCTCATCAGGTATTTTCAGCCGTGGTCTTTTCGGCAGTTTTTTCGTTGGCCGGCTGCTCAAAAAAGAGCAGCCCCGCTCCTCCGGCACCGGCGCCTTTAAAAGTGACCGGGCTAAGTGTTTCGCAGGGGCCATATGGTACCAATGTTACCATATCCGGTACTGGATTTAGCACAACAGCAACCGACGATATGGTGGCATTTAACGGTAAGTTGGCTACAGTTAGCTCAGCTAGTTCAACCCAGTTAACAGCGATAGTTCCAATTGGCGCCGGGACCGGCGATGTTACCGTAACGGTAAACGGGGTAACTATTACCGGCCCTGTATTTTCCTACCTGTTCACAGCCAGTGTAACTACCCTGGCCGGAAGTACAAGCCCTGGGTCGAAAAATGGCATAGGGACTGCAGCGTCATTTGCTGATCCTTATGCGATTGCCGTAGATGCCACCGGAAATGTTTACGTGGTCGATATGGGTAACCAGCTCATCCGTAAAATAACACCCGCCGGCGTTGTCACCACACTTGCCGGCAGCGGAAGCGTTGGATCAGCCAATGGCGCCGGC
>Ga0302140_10003354_pt1 | contig 20555 bp, 6 predicted proteins | sample I_Bog_E1_1_FD_202095 | JGI IMG/M metagenome (GOLD analysis project Ga0302140, IMG submission 202095) | Peat permafrost microbial communities from Stordalen Mire near Abisko, Sweden - I_Bog_E1_1 | ecosystem: Environmental > Terrestrial > Soil > Wetlands > Peat | place: Sweden: Abisko, Stordalen... | reverse complement strand
TCAAAAGTGGCATCTTGACGATATGGCGCTGGGTGCTCTTCTGGCTGCACTTGGTCCTGATATGGAGCAGGCCGGCCGCAAATATGCGCGCATGCGCGAACGGCTCACAAACTTTTTTACCTGGAATAGGGTGGGAAACGCGGACGAACTCGCGGACGAAACGCTTGACCGGCTGGCACGGCGGCTGGGCAGGACGGGCGCCGCAGATTCCAATCGAGATCGGGATGAGGTTGGCAGTGCGCGCAATGAAGCGGTAGAACGTCCAGAAGATTTTGCCGCAGGCATAGCGCGGCTCGTGCTGCATGAGCAGCGACGACGCCAGCTTCGCGCCGAGCAGGCGTTCGACAAAATCCAGCGGGAAGGCGATGCCGATCAAGTTGCCTGGCGGGCTGAGGAACTGCACCGTGCGGAGGAGAGGTCCGCGGTGCTCGAAAAATGCATGGCCGAGCTTTCTGAGGAGCAGAGGGAATTGATTCGCCGGTACTACAGCGTGGAAGGCAGGACAATGATCGGCGCGCGAAGGCGGCTTGCTGAAGAAATGGGCATTTCCATCAACGCCCTGCGGAATCGGGCGCTCCGCATCCGGGCTGAACTTGAAAGCCAGGTGCGCTCCAGAATCACGTCCCAAGTCTGAGGTTGATCTTGAAAAGCCCGCGGTGCCCGAAGTAACTCAGCCGCGTCGAAGTCTTCCACTTCTTTTTTTGCAACATGAAATTGCCTAATCCGTCACTTGTTATGTAAAGACCGACGTGTGCTTCGCCGATTCATGTTCCGAGGAACGTCTTTTAAGTTTCCGAGGAGATTATGCACGATTTTACCAGAATGAACGATCCTATTGATTTCCGTGAACTGCTGCTGGCCTATCTGCTGGACGAGCTATCTGTGGACGTGCGGGAACGAGTTGAGCACCAAATGCTGGTCGACGACGATTATTCGGCGGCACTTAAGGAAGCAGAATACGATTTGCTCGATTCCTATGCATCGGCAGAACTGAGCAGTGAGCAGCGGGACCGTGTTTACTGGGCGCTTATCGCACCGAAGGCGTCCCCCACCAAAGCCGATGAATCTCGGCGTTTGCTTCGTCATTTGGCGGAATCGGGTCCCGTGGGGGCTCGAGCGGATGGGGCTCCTCAGATGCGACCGAAGCCCGCAATGCGTTGGGCATGGATTGGGTTAGCCGCCGCATTGATTATCGCCGCGGGCGTGACGGTCTCACTCGAGTACCACACGCGACAAAGGCACGAAGTCGCGAATGGAAGCGATCAGGCCAAACCAGCCGACGCATCAGCGGCTGCTAAAGGAATTCCAAAAACAGCCGGGAGATCAGAGAATCATGCAACTCTGCCTCTTCAACCCCTGCTCGATGCCGCAGTGCTTACGCTGGTGTTGCCGGAGACGACGCGGGGTCAGGCGGCCCTGACTGCGCGACTGCTCCCGGAAACTCGGTTTGTGCGAGTGGAATGGCCAGGAGCCTCCGCGTTGAGTTCTTCGGAAGGCGGTTTCCTGCGGCTGCAGGTGGCTGACGAACAGCGGGTCCTGACAACAGTTACTTCGGCACGCTCCTCGAACAGATCTCACGGCGTGGCCGTGTTCCTGGTTCCAGTGAAAGGATTGATACCTGGCAGCTACTTGTTTCGCATTGTGGGCGCTGCGCCCCCTGATGGAACAGGAGCTTTGCAGGTCTACGCGGAAAGCCCGGTCGCAGTCACGTACTGAAAATGCGTTGCTTTCGATGCATCGACCGCTTTCGTTTGTGATGAATTATGGAAACGAAACACTTACATCAAGGGGAGTTTTGCTCGCTCCCCGCCGGGGTCGACGATGCGCCGCAAAACTCCATACATCTGCGGAGAACGGTTTCTGCTGCCGCACACGGAACTGTTCCGCCGCGCGGCGATGGTATTGTTGTCAGCGGCGGCCGCCGTGTCTTTGTCCCAAGCGCAGGAATTGTCTGCCCGGTTGAAGCCAGCCGAAGAGCCCAGTTCTGTGAATCCAGCGCCCTCCGCCCCCGGCGATTTTTCAGAGGCGCCTAAACCAGCCTACCGACTCCCGTTTGGAACAGATCCCTTCTTGCCGAGCGAGGCGCGCGCGGAGTTCACGGGCTTTCTTAAACAGAGTGACGTCCCGAATGCGCAATGGTGCGGGCACTGTCATCAGGAGATCTACGCTCAATGGCGGCAATCGGCGCATGCCAATAGCTTCCGCACCCCCTGGTACACGAAGAATGTGAACCTGCTGATCGACCAGCGGGACATCGAACATTCCCGGCATTGCGAGGGCTGCCACAACCCGACGGCTCTGTTCAGCGGCATGCTCACTTCCGGCGCACCGCGAGACGCGGCCTCGCGGCCTTTTGACGACGAGGGCGTGACCTGCATGAGCTGCCACGCAATCCGTTCTGTCCAGCCGGTGCGCGGGTTGGGAAGCTACGTGATGGGAATCCCTGCAGCCATGGTGGACGAAAAGGGAAATCCGGTCGTGGGACTTCCTTCTGATGCTGAAATCTATGCAAATGTCGAGCGACATCGCGCTGCGGTGATGCGCGACGTTTATCGAAAGCCGGAGTTTTGCGGCTCTTGTCACAAGGCGAACCTGCCCCGCACACTCAACAGCTATAAGTGGCTGCGGGCTTTCACAACCTACGATGAGTGGCAACAGTCCGGATGGGCGGGAATGAGCCCGATTCCTTTCTTCTCAAAAAGCAGTGTCTCAACCTGTCAGACCTGCCACATGCCGCAAGTAGCTGCCAACGACGTAGCCGCCGTCAATGGGCAGGTTCATAGCCACAGGTGGCTGGGCGCGAATACGGCAATCCCCGTTGAGTACGGATATGACGAGCAACTTAAGCAGGTCGTCGATTTTCTACGCCTGAACGCGTTGCGCGTCGACGTGTTTGCCCTTGAGATAGAGCGTCGCGAGGGAACAAGGGCAGTAGCAGCTCCGATCGAAAACGGCGGGTATAGCCTGCGCAACAGCGATGTTGCAACGGTCGATGTAGTGGTACAGAACACAGGCATCGGCCACAGCCTCGTTCCCGAGCAGCGCGATATGTATGAAAGCTGGCTGGCCGTGGAGGTGCGCGACGAACACGGGCAGTTGGTATATGAGAGCGGCGGTCTCGATGAGAAACAACATTTGAATCCGGATACCCACACCTTCACCAATCGCATCCTGGGATTGGAAACGGCCCAGGACGGAGGGCGGTTGAATCACCACGAGGTGTGGAAGGTGGAGGCTCGCAGTTACGATTCAACAGTGATGCCGGGCCGTGCGGTCGTAGAGCGATACCGCTTCCGTGTGCCGGCAAATGCAGATACGCTGACCGTGACCGCGTCGGTGAAATACCGGCGCTTCCGCAGAGAGTTTCTCGAATGGGTCTTCGAGGACAAGCCGGATCACATCAACGCATTTCCAACAGTAACAATGGCCTCCGATTCAGTGGAGCTTGAGCTTGATAAGAACAACAGCGGCGCGCAAGGCGGAGCAACCGCGCGGCAGACGAACGCTCCACCCAAGCCGCCACTGCCAATCCGATGGACGGCTTACGGCATTGGCCTGATGGACCGCCAGCAGAACCGAAAGGCCGCTGTCGCTTTCGCAAAAGCCACAGCAATCGAACCGGGGCGATCGTGGGGATATATCAACGAGGCGGTGGCTCTCTATATGGACGGGGACTGGGAGGGATCGATTGCTCGGCTGCACAGGGCACTCTCAATCGATCCCCAAAGTGCTCGAGCCCGCTATTACGAGGGCATGTGCCTGCGCTGGCAGTTCCATTGGAAAGAAGCTGCGGCTCGCTTGGAGCCTGTAGCGGCGGATTATCCGAGCTTCCGGCAGGTGCATGATGACCTTGGATACATCTACATGGTTTTGCGGCAATATGGTAATGCCAGGCAGGAGTTTGAACGCGCGTTATCGATCGACCCCGACGACCTGATCGCGCATCGCTGGTTGGGCAGCGCCTATGCCGCACTAGGAATGAAGGAGCAGGCAGCGGTCGAGGCAGCAGCGACTACCGAAATCAAAGACGATCCGCAGGCGATGTGGCGCGTGCAATCCTACTGGCGGAATCATCTCGACTTGGCACACGATGTGGTGCTGGACCACGTACATGGATTGCAGGACCGCGAGCAGTCGAAAGCAGTGGACAAGATTCTGAACACCCAGAACCCGCCCAGCTATATCTGGATTCAGCAATAGCGTTCAAATCGCATTGCCGGCTGTATGGTATCGAAAGAAGCCTAATTACCGGAAGCGGTTTCTTGCGCGAGGGCTTGCCGAATATAGTTCGTGTAAATAGCAGGCGATTGCAGTCCGTCAATGCGAATCTGGTTGACGAAAAGCGTCGGCACGCCACGGATGCCGCGCCATTCGGCTTCGGCCGTATCGGCGCGAAGATCGGCGGCATCGAGGCCGTCGCTCATCGCAGCTTCGACCCTTGATACATCGAGCCCAGCCGACTTAGCTGCTGACAGGATAGCAGCACGATCGGTGGTACTGTCACCCGTGAAGTGGACTGCCGTTAGCGTGTCGTAGAGTTGCCAGAACCGTCCCTGATCTGCTGCTTCAACCAGCGCGAGATGCGCAATGGGCGCTGCTTTGTGACCCGGTACCGCGTAGTACTTGAAGAGGACACGCACTTTGGATGCGGTGCCAGGATTAGCGGCCACCTTCTCCGAAGAAATATTGGCGAGTTGGCGAACGAGCTGGCCCATGCGTGCGGCGGATGATGTTTGAATGTCAGAGAACCAGGTGAGAGTGACCGGCGCATTTTTTTGGCCCGCGATCAAAGTTGAAGTTCGCGTCTGGCCGGATTCCGATGCCGCAGCCACAGCCTCCATATGTTGCCCGGTTGAATTCGCAAGCACGACTGCCTGCTCCAGTTCGGGAAGAGAAAGCGCTCCATCGATGCGCCTGCCATTGATGAAGAATGCCGGCGTGCCGTTCACGTCGGCCTCGACTCCCAGAGCACGGTCCGCTGCGATCTCTGCTTTATATTTTCCGCCATCTATTTCACTGGTGAACCGTGCGATATCTAGATGAAGTTGTTCGGCGAGATCGATGAAGGTTTGGCGGCCCAGGTCCTTTTGATGTGCGAATAGCAGATCGTGCATCTCCCAGAATTTTCCCTGCGCACGCGCGGCCATGGCTGCCTCGGCGGCCAGCTCGGCATGATCGTGAAAATCGAGTGGAAAGTTGCGAAACACAAAGCGAACCGGAGTACCGCTTTGTTCCAGCAGTTGCGTGATAGGTTCTGAAGCCCTGCGGCAAAAAGGGCACTGAAAGTCGGTGAATTCGACAATCGTAACGGGAGCATGAACGGAGCCGCGTGTCGCAGTTGGATCGCGCGTGAGCGCGGTCATATCGACCGGCGGAAGAGACACTGCAACCGCCGTCTGGGCAGGATCATTCTTTGTGACTTCCGCAAGGCTGGCTCGGATGGCATCCTTGAGAGCTTCGGCGCTTTGTGCACCATGGAGTGCCCGGCCATTGATCAATATCGTGGGCGTAAGATGGACTCCAAGCGCGGTGCCCTCCGCGAGATCGCCCTGTACCTTTGCCCGGAATCGATGGCCGTCGAGATCGCGAGTGAAAATTGCGACGTCAAGATGAAGGAACTGCGCATAGTGGATATATTGATCGCGCCCCATCTGCTTCTGATTTGCCTGGATCAGATCAGTCATGCGGAAGTACTCGCCTTGTGCACCTGCGGCCTCGACCGCTTCAGCTGCCAACTCGGCGCCGCTATGAATGTCGAGGGGGAATTGTTTAACGGTTAGATGAATGTGCGCAGGATCGCTTTGGACAAGCTGCTGCACAATTGGGAAAGTGGCCGCTGAATAAGGGCATTCGAGATCGGTGAACATTTCGATGGAGACAGGTGCTTCAAGACTGCCTAACGTGTTGTCCGCTTGGACGGGAGCAATGGAGTGTGGTACTTCGAAAGCGGCATTTTTCGGCGGCTGCGAAAGGGCTGGCGCGACGGCCAACGCTAAAAAAAATATTGAGGTAAATAGTCTCTGGCGAATAGAAATCACTTTTGACCTTTCGTTGAACCGGTTTCTACAGGGGAATCCGAACCGCCCGCGACAGTTCCCTTCCCTTTCTGATCCGTTGGCTTTTTGACGGGGGTGCGGACAAACTTGTTTGGTGGCAACAGATTGTATTTGAGCCAACCATCGATGGCTGCGGGAAAGGTCAAATCAGCGGTAGAGACTCCGCCGCGCTGCCAGCGGATTGCGCCGTTTCGCATGCCAAGAAGGTGCGGCATTCCCGCAATATTCATGCTTGACGAGAAACGGCTTTTCAAATCACGAAGCCATCGTGCGCCGGCGAGATCCGGATACTGCTGCTCAAGCTGCAAAAGGTCTGAACCGCTGACGCCTGAAACGACGAAGACGATTCGCGCACCGTCCTGCTTGTGTTTCGAGAGCATCTCCATGAGCGCGATACATTGCGTACAGTTCCGATCTCGATAAATGATCAGCCAGTAGCCTGACTGGACCAGCGTCTGCGCCGGCACAGCCTGATCATCAGCTGTGTAAAGAGTGAAGGCCGGAAGCGGGCGTTCGACTAGCAACTGGGCTTTTCCTACGACGACCGCTCCCTGCGGGAGCTGCGGAGGCGCGGCGCGTTGAAGCTCTTCGGCAACAGCTGCCGTATTTCCTTGAAATGGGCCGGCAACACAGACCGAGAACATGAAGGAGAAAAACAGCCAACACCCACTGGCGATTTTTCCGGGCCTATTCGATAGAGATTGAGATGGTGCGATTCCGAAAAAGTGCAGCATCATTGGCCACCTTGCAAAAGCAGAAACGACGAGAGCGCTGGTATGTCCAAATCATGAGCCAATCCATAGCTCGCAGCGGTCCGGCGGAAGTTCGGCCTGGCTTCGAGAGGTTGAGAGTGTTTATCACCTCTATTCCGGACGTCGCCAGACCCGGAACCGGTAGCTCTGGAAAACATTCCAGTTTGAAGCCGGAAGCGTTGAGGGGTGGGTTGCGTTTCCCTGTTTGAAGCGATCGTTTCCGGGAACCTGAACATTTGCGGCACCTTGATTCTGCTGCTGGCGGTTGTGCAGGGGTCTGTTGTAAGAGTGATTGAAACGTTCAGCGTGTCGCCGTTGTTGGCCAAAGTGCCTGTCGCTGTACCGATGCAGCCATAGCCCACATAAGTTGCGGTTACGGTGATTTTTCCGGTAGCCACATAGGGGATCGAGAAGGTCGCTGAAGTCGGGTCAACAGCTCCAAAAAGCGTATACGAGCTTCCCGAAGATTGCGCGGAAACGGTAGTGTTGTAGCCCAGAGGATTGCCGAATTGGTCAAGCACTACGCCAGTCACCGTTCCGGAAGCGTGCAGTGTGATGTCCAGTTTGTCGATCACATCGCCGGTGTTGACGGCAACCTGTGCCTGAGAGGTAAGGCCGCCAGCTTCGGCGACAACGCTTGCATTCGGAGCCGGAGCCGGCATCGGCACCGTATAGGTTCCGTTCGCGCTGGAAATGCCCTCGTAGACGACTGCTTGATAGCTGTCGGTGGAGTAGTCATACACTTGCACCGAGCCATAGACATTTGGGCTTGCCGCTGGTGTCGTACCGTCGCCCTGATAAACGGTTCCAGTGATCACCGGTATGGCCAAGACTACATTCATCGTTTGAGTCTGGCCGTCGGCGGTAAACTTTCCAGTCTCCGTTACCGTGGGCACTTCATCCGCTCCGTTGAAGATGGGCGGATTTACAGTGAGCGAGTAACCGTCGCGGCCGACAGCGACGCTTGGGAAACTGAACGTACCGTCGCTTGACTGCACAGAAGCGACCTGGGTCTGGCTGTCGTTATCGGTAAGGGTTATGATGTATTCCCCAGGAGGCGCCGGCGTTACAGCGTCCGCAGCCAGCAGCGTGCCTTGGATTGTGCCGGTATAGCCGGTTTGCACTGTTGCCTGCACGGTCTTTCCGTCATCTGTGGCGGCAACAGTCGCGGTGCCCGAGCCGGCAAGCACGTAGGAGGAGTTATAGAGGATGAGACTGTATGCACCGTCGCGCACGCCCACGAAAGCTGCAGTTCCATCGCCCTGCGTAGTCAAGTCGGCGTAATAGTAATTTGTCCCCTGCCCTTGCGCAGCCACTGACTGGTTTGGCAGAGGGTTTCCGTTGGCGTCGATGGCCTTGACGACCAGCGTCGCATCCACCGGCAAAGTAATGTTCTGGGTCAATGTTCCGCTGGCCGCGGTTGTAACTGTGAGCTGCGTTGCGAAGTTGATATTTGGTCTCTCAGCGGTAAGCGCAATCTTCTGGCTCGCAACCATTGGACTGAAGGTGTATACCCCACTCGCGTTTGTGGTTGTTGATCCGTAGCCGTCAAATTGCACCGAGCCCTGGTAATAGAACGAAACGCTGGCTCCTGACACCGGCGTTCCGCTGGCTGAAGTGACAGTCCCGGTGAGCGTGGAGGTGGCGGGCAATGTGATTGCCAGCGAAACGGTCTGGCCATTCGATGCGATGCTGCCTGTGCCCGAGCCCTGGACTGATCCAGTAGCGATTGGACTGTTGGGATAATAAGCAATCACCGTAAAGTTGCCCACAGGAACCTGCGTGATTTGCAGATTGCCGTTAGAATCTGTTACGCCGGCGTCGACATAACTTCCACCATCGCTGCTGCGATTGATGGTGACAAGCGAATTCGCGGCAACAGCTCCTCCGTTGAGCTTGACGCTGAGGTTGATGGTTCCACCGTCGGCGATCTGCAGGTTTTGCGTTGTCGCGGCACCTGCCTTGATGACGGGAGAAGCTGTTGCGATCAGTCCAGTCGCGGGGTCGGTACCGGTAAGTGTATAGGTACCTACCGCAAGTTCAGTGAACTGGAATTTCCCGTTTGAATCGGTAAGAGCGTATCCGATTTCGCTCAAACCCCGAGGCGCTATGTAGACATAGGCTCCTGCTATGGCTGCGCCCGACGCATTCGTAAAGGCGCCAGACAGAGACCCCGAATCGGGCAGGTTGAAGGTGAGATTGACTACATCTCCAGCCTTGGGATTGATCGGCTGTGTGACGCTGAAGCTGTTGCCATTGTTCCCTGGAGCAATGGCCTGAACCACAATGGCATAGGAACCTGCGGGACTCGCGGAAGTGCCAGGTGGCACCACAGGCAGCGTAAAGTTTGGCTGCGAGCCGATGTTCGTCTGCCATACTTCAACGTTTTCGTTGCTACCGTCCACAAGATAAGCGATTGCGCCTGTATAAGTGGTTTCGCTGGGGGACACGATTGTTCCCTTGACCACGGCGGCATTTGAGTAGATCACGTCCTGAGTCGCACTGGTGGCATCCGACGCGAACTTGCCGCTGGCAGGCGGAGCGACAAGCAGCTGCATTGGCTCCTGGGCGCTCACTGTGAAGTTTCCAACCGGCGCATTCTTAATTGTGAAAGCTCCGGTGCTGTCATCGGCAACGGCGATGCCCGCTCCATAGAACAGATCACTCCCTTGGAAAAGGACCTCCGCGCCCGGAACCGGCGACGATCCATCCGTGCCATAGACGTGTCCAGATACCGTGCCGGCGGAGGGAATTGTGAGCGCCGGCAGTGTGCTGATAAGGTTCGAATTGACGGCGAAGTTTGTGATTTCCTTCGCATCGCTCGCAGCCAAGCCGGCGAAAATCTCCGGTGGTTGCTGCACCAGGCGCTGCACCGCGGCCGAAGCCTGCCCCTGCAGAGACTGCTGAACTGCGAAATGCATGATCTCAACCGTGGCGCCTGGGGCAACAGTGATGCTGTTCCAGCGGTATTCCAGCTGCGGATAGTAGTAGCCGTTCTGAGAACTGGGCAAAGTGAGCGAAGCAACGGCAGCCTTTTGACTCGCCCCGGCTCCGGCAAAGGCCTCGGCGAGCGACGGCTGCGACAATGGCCACGGCGTGCTGCCGTTATCGTCGTCCGTTACCAGCCACTGATCGGCAGTGCTGAGAGTTGTGTCACCGGAGGATGTGGAAATCAGGAGAGTACCTCCCGTACCCGGGTTTTGAATACCGCCGCTTACTTCGAGATCGACAGTGATGGGCGCACCCGTTGGATTGGTAAGGGACTCGACATAGCGCGCGAAATAGCCAGTAGACGGGACATAGACGTGACGTATGACATTCAAGCCGGCAAGGTCGTCCTGTTCAATCGAGATCTGCTGACCGCCTAGCGACGTAACACCGGTCCCGGTAGTGTTGCCGACGAAGTCATTCTCAGTGCCGCCGGTGAAAAGTGCCAGATGGAAGGCGTTCCTATAGTCTGCAGTCCCAAAGAAATACCCATCTCCGGAGTAATAGCTGCTGCCATTGCCAATGGTTCCGTCTTTCTGGACGTCATATTTGAAACCGTTGGCATCGGTCAGCGTCTGGGTTAGTTGAATGACGTCTGACACCATCTGCACATTCACAATTTCAATGTCGCCGTCAGAAGTAATACTTCCCGTCGCGCTGCCACCGATCCCCTGCGCTAGATTCTCAGCGTTGACGGTAAAGTTCCCGACAGGCACTCCGGTCGTCTGATAGTTGCCACTCGTGTCCGTAGTTGTGTTGAACACGCCGCCCAGACTGCTCGCGCTGATCACCTGCACACCGATGCTGGCTGCCGCCGTACCGTCGGGATTCGTCACGGTTCCCTGTACTGTTCCGATTCCGCTGAAAGTAATGTTCTGTGTAACGAGCTGCCCATTCGAGGTCAGGGTGATGCCAGGCGTATAGGCTCGCAGGACCCTGTTGCTGTCCAGCGCAACAAGATTGTAGACACCCAGAGGGATGCCCGTGAACTGATAGCTGCCATCTGCGGCGGTAGTCACAGTGAAGTTAGTCCCATACAGGAGTCCGGTTCCATAGATCGTGAGAATGGCGCCGCTGATCGGTGTGCTTCCGTCTGGCGAGTAAACATGGCCTGACAGAGTTGCTGAGGCCTGCAGCGTCAGCGTAACAGTTTGTGTTGCTCCCGGGGCGAGGGTGTCCTGAACGGTCGCCGACAGACGCGTGGACGGATCGGTGGCTGAGATTTGTTCATTGCCCGCAAGAACATTGCTGATAGTCGCCAAACCCTGTTGATCGCTGGTGGCTGTGTAGTTCACATTGAAAGGTCCGACAACGGTGATCGCGGCCCCGGCATCGGGCTGGCTGTTGCTGTTCAGAACGGCGATTTTGAGTGTACCCAAGCCCGCTAGCACGACGTTGACCGGAACCAGTTGGTTGGCTGTAACGATCGTGCCCGTAACAACTCCTTCATCGCCGGTGGCGGTGTTGAGAGCGACAACAGTGAAGCCTCCAACCGGTACTTCGGAAGACGAGAATGTGCCGTTGGCTGCGGTGATTACCGTGGCGACAAGAGTCTGCCGGTATGGCTGCGTTTGGCCGTAAATCTGAACCTGAATCCCCGGTGCAGGAGTCTTGCCGTCCGATTGATACACGGTGCCATTGACGGTGCCGGCCTGAGTCAGCGTAATCGCGACACTTGCCGTCTGACCTGCCACACCAAGAGTGCCGGCGGCAAACCCGGAGTATCCCTGCGGGCCCTGCACTGTGATAAAGAACCCGCCCAGGGAGACGTTTGAAAAGCTGAACGAACCGCTACTATCCGACTTGGTCGTATAAGTTTTCTGAACTCCGGCGGAAGTCACTGTGAGTGTAGTCGTGAGGCCGGAGACACTGACTCCACCCGGGCCGGTAATCACTCCTGTGATGTTGGCGCCGGCGGAGAGGACGATATTCTGGGTAACGGTAGCGCCAGCGGTGACAGTGGCAGAAATGGTCGCGCCCGTATTCGTTCCCGGATCATATGCCTGCAGCGTGTAGGCGCCCGGTGGCAGATCGTTGAACGCGAAACTGCCGTCGGTGCCGCTCACACCTGATAGCGATTGACCGCTCGCAGTTCGCAGATAGACGGTCACGTTCGCCAGTGAGGTATGGTTGCTGTCTGAGCCAAGCACCTTGCCTTCAATCGCGCCATTTGCGCCTATAAGAATATTGGCGGTAGTGGACTGCCCACTTATTACTGTCGCGGTCGTATTTCCGGTCAGGATGGTTCCCGCGATTGTCGCGACGACAGAGTATGTTGCCGCCGGAAGGCCGGTTACCTGGTAAGAACCGTCTACGTTGATGGCGACTGTCGGTGTCCCCGTAAGCGAGGGGCTTGAGACAGCCACGGTTCCGCTCGAAACCACCTCTGTCGGCGTCAGGTTTACCGTACCGGCAATCTGCCCCGTATTGCTGAAGACGATGGTCTGGGCGGCAAGCGGATCGTCGGCGGTCAGAGCCACCGAGTAGACAGGCGACGTCACCTGCGACAGCGGATGCATCGCTGAGACGTTCGCAGGTTCAAGTGGAATGGCTGGGGTGTCCCCGCGCGCATCTTCTACACCGCTCTGGAAGAGGAAGCTTCCTTGCCCATCGCTTAACAGTTGATAAGTCCGGCTGTAGATTGGGTCGGTGCTCTGCAGCGATACCAGCGCGCTCGGAACCGGTGTAGCTCCATCACCGGCGATAACCTGCCCAGAGACACTCCCGGTGAAAGGCGGCAAAGCGGCGAGGGTACTGGTGAGGTTTACTGGCACACGGAAGTTGGCGATGTTGGCGGCGTCCGAGGCACTTAGGCCGGCAAGCGCTTCTGGTGGCAATTGAATGAGGCGCCGTGCCGAAGCCAAGGCTGCCGCCCGGATCGTCTGCTGAGAGACAAAATGCATCAGTTCGACCGTCTGCCCGGCGGGGACGGTCACCTTGCCCCAGCTTGCGGTCATCTGGCCGTGGTTGCTGGTAGTGATAAACGTTCCCGCTGTAAGCGCGAGCGGGCTCATGCCGTCGTCAAACACATAGGTGACTGCTGGTACGTTGTTGGTGTCAAGGAAGGGGTCAACATCCAGATCTGTACCTTCAATGATCCAATGGTCGCTCGTCGCGGGATTGGTTGTGACACTGAATGCGGCATCGCCACTCGAAGAGGCAACAACCTCGGGAGTACCGTTATACGTATAGCCGTCACGCGACTCGTGCGTATACCTGTAACCGCTGTTCAGGTTGACGTCAACGGTGATTGCCGCGGCAGACGGGTTTACAAGAGTCTCGATGTAACGCGCCATGTATCCCGTCGGTGGCACAAAGATGCGGCGAATCACATTCAGCCCGTTTATGTTGTCCTGCTCGATTGATTCCTCGGCACCGTTCTGGAGGGTTGTAGCGACGGTGGCCCCAGTAAAACCGATCGTTGTCCCATCGGTAAAAGTCAGGCTCAGCGTATCGTCATCGCGGCCCGGGAACGGAATCCCGAAGCCGGCAAAGACAGAGTTGGTTCCAGACTCAATTTCACCGCTTGAGTCGATGTCGTAGAGGAAGCCATTCGCGTCGTAGAAATTGTGCGCCGCGGAGACGAAGTTTGCATTGAGTTGCAGGTTGACCGTGACCGTGTCACCGGCTGCTTGAAGCTGTGTTGTTGCAGTTGCGATTCCCGTCGAACCCAGGGCATTCAATGCCACTGTTCCAACCGGAACCTGGTTTATCGCGTAATTGCCCTTCGTGTCGGTCTGCGCGGAAAAGGTGCTGGCAAACCCCGGTTCCTCGCTCTTGAGAGTTACAGAGATTCCGACTGCCGCGCTGCCGTCCGGGTTCGTTACTTCACCCACAACGGTTCCGAGGCCGATCATTGTGATGTTTGCGGTAACCGTCTGCCCCTGAGTGGTGATGGTGGCTTTCTCTACAGGAGAATCAGGTTCGCCTTTCCCATCGACGGCCTGGACCAAGTGCTCGCCCGAGGGGACCGATGCGAACTGGTAGTTTCCATTCGCATCGGATATCGTTGTTTCCGCGCTATCCAGCTGCACGTTGACGCCAGCGACCGGCGATTTTCCGTCGGCTGCAAAAACCGTGCCCTGGATTGTCCCGGCAGGTTGAAGAACTACGGTAATATCTGTTGATCCATTCAGCGGCACCGTCCCTTGCGCGGTACCCGCCAGGTTGTAAGGCCCACTGGCATTAACGGTCACAGAGCCCGCGAGAACGTTGGTGAACGCATACTGGCCCGCCGAGTTGGTCAATCCAGTGAGTTGCTGCGTGAACTTTGTATCGCTGACAAGGGTCACTTGCGCCGAAGGCACCGTGTTGCCTGAAGCGTCATTGACAGTGACCACGGCCGTACCCAGTCCATTGAGTGTAATCGCTGGAGCTTGCGCAAGTGCGTTTGCCGTTACCGTCACCGCAACGGCGCCCTGGTCCCCGCTATTCGGGTCGACAGCATTCAGTTGCTGCGTCCCTGGCGGCACGAAGTCGACCTCATACGCTCCGGTGGTATCGGTGTTGGCTACAATTGCCGTGCCCTTGACCGACATCTTTACGCCCGCTGCCGCTGTCTTGCCATCGCTGCGGTACACGATTCCCGCTGCGCTTCCCGCCGAATCCACTACGATGTTGACGGTGACATTCTCGCCATCCTGCTGGACCGTCCCCTGCGCAGCCCCGCCGATCTGCGTGTAGCCCTGTCTGCTCTGCGGCACGGCTGCCGAAAGCGTAAACTTGCCCGCGACCACATTGGAGATGCTGTATTTCCCGTTCGCATCCGCCTGCGCGGTCAGTGTTTGCTGAACGTTGCTGTTAGACATCAGCGTGATCTGGGCGCTGGCTGCGGGATTGCCCTTCTTATCCTCCACCAGTCCGGAGACTGTGCCCGCGCCGACAAACTGGATATTGGCTGTGACGGTTTGCGAGGTGGTCGCGACCAGCCCAGAAGCCGAGCCCTGGTGGCCGTTAGCATCCGAAGCCTGAACCGTGAACGAGCCGACAGGGACGAAGGCAAATGTGAATTGACCCAGCGGGTTGGTTGCAGTTGTAAGGGAAGTCGGGCCGCTCAGTTGCACCGTCACACCTGCCGGAGCCTGGTGTCCATCTGGCTGTGTCACGGATCCCGTTACCGTTCCATAGCCGCTCAAAGCAACATTGAGCGTAAGCGGCCCGGAACCGAGATTACCTGTCGCACTTCCCCGCAGGCCCGTCTGAGGATCGAGAACAGCGACCGTCACTGTTCCCGCGGGCAGGTTGGTCACACGATAAGTCCCAGTAGCGTCTGTGGCCGCCGAGAGCTGAACTTGCCCTCCCGCAACAGTGACCTGCGCTCCCGAGACAAGCTTCCCACTCGGGCTGGTAACAACGCCTTGCACGACTCCGTTCGAGACTCCGAGTTCAATGACGCCCAGATCAGTCGTACCCTTGGCCACGCCCGCAATTGGTTGCGATGAACCGTTGTACACATTGCCGCCCGGTGCGACATAGAGCACCTGTGCGACGAGATTGCTCAGGTCCGTCGGCACATATGCGATAGAGAACGTGCCCGTCCCATCTGTCGTTCCGGTGAAATAGCCGAAGATGGTTGCCGAGGCTCCGGCAGCTGGCTTGCCATCTGAACCAATCACATGGCCGGTGGCAAGCGTTGTCGGATCGGGGACCAGGGGATTGAGTCCCAGCTTGACCTCGATGCCGTCGGGAATGCCGTCACCATCGGTATCGGCAACCAGGGGATTCGTTCCGAGTTGTACCTCCTGGCCATCGGAGAGCCCATCGCCATCGGTATCCGCGACCAGCGGATTGGTGCCGAGTTTGACCTCGTCTCCATCCGACAAGCCGTCGCCATCGGTATCGGCAACATGCGGGTTCGTCCCGTGCAGGTATTCTTGCAAATTAGTCAAGCCATCGCCATCGGGGTCCTGCCCTGCATCGGTTGGATCGTGAGGGTTGAGGCCGTTGGCGATCTCCCATTCGTCGGGCATCCCGTCGCCATCTGAGTCGAGCAAAGCTGAAACATTCAGCGACGTGGTAGCAACCAGCCCGTCGAAGCGGACAGTGATTGTGACCAGGCCTGCGCCCACTGCGGTAACCAGTCCCGTTGACGATACCGTGGCTATGGTGCTGTTGCTTGACCAGTAAGTAGTTCCGGGGCTCGCGCTTTCGTCTTCAAGGCTGCCGTCGGGCAGTATGCCGATCGACGTAATTTGTGTCGTTGCCCCAGCGGTGCTGAGCGTCGATGTTCCAGTCCGCAATTGGAGGCTCACCGCGGTTGGCGGCACCGCTCCCGGAAAGACGCGGGCAATGCCCACCGAGGCGTTCGGTTGAAGTGTGATGAAGTCGGAAAGTGCGCCTGTAGTTGTGCCGTCTGAATTTGTACACAGAATATGCGCCCTATATAGACCGAAGTTATAGGGAATGTTGGGAATGGAAAACGTGCCATCCGCGTTGACGCGCACGCTGTGGTTCAAAATGGTGGCCGTGCAATTGGAGCCGAGCGTAAACGCCGATGAGCTCTGCTGCGCATGGCATGCTACGGACACAAAAAGCGTCCACTGCAGCAGCAGAAACAGCTGCTGCAGCAAGGCACCGGTTTGTGTTCGCTTCATCACGTTCTCACCTGGCTTCTAACGATTGGCTTCTCACTGTCCCTTTCAACTACCAGACAATCTGAGTAGCGCTGTTCGCGCCTTTTGGCTCCATCTTGAAAAACTGAGCCTGGGCATCCTGTTGCCACAATTTCTGTCCCGAATACTTTTCCGTTTGCACCCAGTTAGCCTGCATGCTTACTTTAGGAACTCCATAGAGGAAGTTGAAGAGAAACTGGTTGTCATCCAGTTCAGATGTAAGCTGCCAACGACCTTCCTCATACCGCATCACGGCAGGAATGAGTGCGTCGCCCGCAGGATTATGCGGCCCGAGTCTGAATTGCAGAATGGTGTCGTTCGGCATGCGAAGACGCTTGACGAGTGTCACCGACTGCCCTTCCAGAGCGCCCCTCCATAAATCTCGCCAATAGGGAGCACCCTGGCCTTTGGTCTTCTCACCATCTTTCAGCGCTGCCTGAGCCTTGGCGTCCCAAAGCGAGAGCCACCAGTCATAGTCGAGCGTCTTCATCGAAGAAACCAGAGAAACAAAGAGTTGCTCGGGTGTGTCCGTGGCGGAATGCTTTCGATCGATCGCCGTGAACGCAACCTCAGGCGTGTAAGCCATCTCCTCGTAGCGGTACACATACTCCACGGTGAATTGCTTGGGCTGCGCCTTGGCTATCGGATACGACGACTTCGTCAATACCGGGGAAATCTCCGGTGGTTTATCCGGTGGCGGGGCACTGTTGAGCGGCGTCACTGTTTGCGCGCCCGCCGCAGAAATGCCTAGCATTGTTGCGAACGTGAATACGGATGCAAGTTGAAGCGCGCGCCGAATTCGGATTATTGTCTGCATGGCTAGTTACTCGGAAGTGAGATTGTGCCCGGACCATAGAACGGGGCGCCGTTAAAGGGTGGGTCGCTGTACGGAATTTGAACTTTCATCTGCGGCCCGTTGAACAACTGTGCGGTGGCGTTGATCGTCACTGCCGGAAAGCTGAAGTTATACTCAAGGCCGTTTGACTGGGGCGTGAACGCGCCTTGGAGTCCGACTTCAATGTACCCGGCAAGCTTGAGGATTTTTTGCGCCTTGGGGCTTCCAGGTCCTTGCAGGACGGCCTGGACGCCAACATCTTCATACCCGATAACTTTGAATCCGCCACCGGCCAGATTCCAGCCAAAGAAACCGGAATCCTTATTACATTCGTTGTGGTCAACGGTGACATCGCCCTGCAGGTACAACTTGAATTGCCCGTACAGCCCGGCAAAAGTGTCGTTGAAAAGTGGCACCTTCACTGAAGCTCCAGGGATAGGAATTGCTGGAGACACGAGTTGTCCCACACCGGTCATCGGCAGAGTGACAACGGCGTCCATGTTGCCGTTATCCTTCTCGCAGCAGGAAATCTTGCCACTCGGAACTTTGCCCTTTATTTCGAAGGATGCCTCCGCGCCGCCTCCCAACGTTCCGCTGAGTAGATTCCCCAATACCGTCGCCTTGCTCCCGACAGTGGCAGAGAACTGGACAACGGGCTGAGTCTTTGAGTCGTTCAGTGGCTGATCGGGTATTGGGGTTCCCGCGCAAACGCCGCCCTGGCATTTGTCATTTTCCGTGCACTTCTTGCCATCGTCGCAATTGTCGCCGTTTGCGCCTCCTGGACCAGAGGGCGTGCAGACGGTGCCGCGGCACATTCCGGGCTTGGTGCAGTTGTTAGGACCGGGCGATGTTCCCCCGCACGCTGTACCTGGCGGCTTAGACGCATGCAAGCACATGCAATCCGGTGGTCCAGCCTGTATATCGTCAGTGCATTCGTTGTTATCGTCGCAACTATTGGCGCAGCTCGGCGGCGGCGGGTTACAGCCGGGCGAACTCCAGCCGGCCTTTGTGACACCGAAGCCCGGATCGCTCGTGAGAACTGAACCGTCGGGGCTCACGCGCAGCGTGCCCACAGAAACGAACTGCTCAAGGTCGTGATCGTACTGGTAGAACTCCTGCACCTGACCCGGCGGCAAACCCTTGGTATTAGGAATGGTGATCTGGGCGGGCACGCTGAATTTTGTGCCGGCAGGCTGCAGCGTCCACGCAAAATCAGGCTGAATGCCATTCGGCGGAGGCATCGGAACAAGGTCGCTCTTTACCTGCGAGAGGCTCATCTGCCCCACATGCGTCCCGTCAGGGAAGGTAACGGAGTTGGGCGCAATGGTCACCGACACTCCGGGCAGGTTAGTCATGGTTAGAGTCACCGGCTGTGAGCCGCCCACGGTCTGCGCATTGGAAGTATCGATTAAGGGCAGATAGACTGGCATGTTCAGCGTGTTGTTCTGTCCTGGCAGTGATTGCATCACGAATGTAAGCGTCGGTAGAGTTTCGGCGAGGGTGGTTGTTGAGCCATCAACCACCAAGGTCACGGTGCCGAGCGGAGCCGCTGAAATGCTGAATCGGCCGTTCGCGTCTGTCGTCGTCCGCAGGTTGGTGTTCTGCAAAGAGACGGTGGCATTGGGCACGGCCGTCCCTGCGTTGTCGAGAACCAGCCCGCTGACCTGGGTGTTCCCTGGATCTCCCTGCGCAAAGCCCGAAGCATAGAAGATAACCGGCGAATTGGGGTCGCCCACGAAGTCCGCGCTGACTGTGTAGTTATTGATACCCTCTTGCTGGCCGAGGGTGAGGCTTGCTTGTGCGCGTCCATCGGCATTCGTGTTGACTGTAGAGGTGGTCTGCTCGCCAAGAGCGCCATCTCCCCCGGTCACCTTGAAAGTCACAGGAACATTGGCAATGGGATTACCACCCGCGTCCTGGACGATCGTCTGGAAGGCCTCCGCCAGCGGCTGACCAAGTAGCCCGCGTTGATTGTTGCCCATGAATTCATGGATATAAGCTGCCGATCCTACCGTTGTGGAAGCAGAAAAGACTGCCTGACCTAGGAACCCCGCGGAAGTGACAGAAACCTGATTGATCCCAAGCCCAGCACGCGAACCGAGTTGGAAAAGAACACTGGCCTTTCCATTGGCATCGGTGATCAGAGACAGCGTCTGGCCCTGTTGAGGAAGGCTCTTGATAATCCCATCGCTCGCAGTCACAGTGAACGTAATGGCGCGGTTAGGAATCGGCGCTCCGTTTGCCGCGACCAGTTGCGCAACCAACGGCTGCGGCAACACGGTATTGATAACCCCGCTCTGCTGATCGCCGCTGAGAATGACTACGTGTTGCTGCGCGGCGGTGCTGGACAGAGTTACGTGGACCACGCTTGTCGACTGATTGCCGGCTTTGTCCCTCGCCACCACGGATAACGTATTGAGGCCTGGCACCAACAGAAAGCCGGCGAGTTGGAAGCTGCGATTAGCAACCGTTGCAGACTGGCCGTTGATCGAGACCGTAACGTCGTTCGAGTTCACCGTGCCGGTGACGATGTCGGTTACCATGCCAGTGACGGCGATCTGCTGCGTGGTAACAGTCGAGCCGTCCTTCGGGAGGAAGACCGACACGGTGGGCGGCGTCATATCGACAGTGACACTGGTCGAAGCAGTACCGGAGTTCCCTTTCGCGTCGGTTGCGGTCGCCGTAATCAGGTTCACGCCCTCGCGCAACGGGACGTTCGATACGGCGTAGTTGCTGCCCGTGACTATGGCCGCCACACCGTTCACCTGGACCGTGGTGCCGGACTCATTTACAGTTCCGGTAACCTTCACGGTCGTTCCGTCAAACAGCGAACCCTGCAGTGGCGAGCTGATCGTAACACTGATCGGCTGCGTGATGACAGCGTTCGATGTGGCCGATGCCATGGCCTTTGAGACGGTGTCGGTTACCGTCAACTTAACGTTGAATGTACCCGCCTTTGTGTAGGCATGGGTCGCCGATGAAGTGGCCGCGGTAGCTCCATCTCCGAAGGTCCATACGTACGTCAGCGGATCATTTGATGGCGCCGTCGAAGCAGAACCATCGAAGCTGATTACCTGGTTGACATTTCCCTGATATGGACCGTTGAGTACGGCTGCCAATGCTAGTGAAATATTTGCTTTTGCGGTTGCGCTTGCCGTCGCCTTGTCGGTATTCGTAACGCTTAAAGTGACGGTGTAAGCTCCAGGCTGAACATATGCGTGCGATGGCTTTACGCCGGCGCCCTGATTGCCATCGCCAAAATCCCAGGCGTAGGTCAGAGTTTCATTCTTCGGGTCACTCGATCCCGAGCCGT
>Ga0302140_10003350_pt1 | contig 20571 bp, 17 predicted proteins | sample I_Bog_E1_1_FD_202095 | JGI IMG/M metagenome (GOLD analysis project Ga0302140, IMG submission 202095) | Peat permafrost microbial communities from Stordalen Mire near Abisko, Sweden - I_Bog_E1_1 | ecosystem: Environmental > Terrestrial > Soil > Wetlands > Peat | place: Sweden: Abisko, Stordalen... | reverse complement strand
CCCGTAATTTGGCACCTTGGGCGTCAGTTTGCGCACCAGGAACTCCTGAAAAAGATTCCCCACCGCACTGAAGCCAATCCCTGTCAACGTATTCTCGATCGTCAGACTGAAACCATTTCTGTCGCTCGCAGGATAGTAAATATTCGAGATCCCCGCCGAAGCCAGGCTCCCAACAATACCGGAGTAGTTAAATTGCCAGTGTCCGTTATCTCCCTTGCAAATTACTGCGTTTGCAATCGCATAGAGTGATCGAGAACGGATAGTCCCCGTCCCCTTGTAGAAGTAGCGAGGATCCTGCTTGAGCAGCGAAGGAAGGATCGCGCCGCCGATCATGTTTCCGAGGAAATCGTCAGCGTAATTGGCTCCAAACCGCTTGGCATAGCCCTTTGTCCCTTGTCCGTATCCTTTGAATTGATCGTCAGCCTGTTCTATCCCAGCCGCTCCCGCCGACGCCAGAAACGAAAACGGATCGATCGATGACCGCCACGCCAGGTTGAATTTCTGTCGGCTATTCAACGGCGGTGCATTCGGCGCATACACAACATAGAAATTTGGAATAGCGCCAAACACCCGCTGCTGCTCCTCCTCTTTTAGCTGCTCCTGCGCCACCTCAAATCTGGACGCAGTGACTTGAACTTCGCTCGTCGTCGTTGAGACCGGCAAAACAATGTCCGGCACTGCGTAGTTCTCGCCTGGATGTACCACCCCGGATATCTTCTGCGTCGTAAATCCGCTTGAAGAAGCCGTAATCTCAAACGCCCCCGGAGGAACATTTGCGAACGTAAATCGTCCATTGCTGTCAGTAGTGACGGATCTCTCCGGAGCCAGCGCCAATCCGGCTGACCCAGCTTGCGTCAAAATTACCTGCACACCTTCGTATACGGCCTGGTCTCGATCCACAACCACCCCATGGACGGTACCCAAACCCGCTTCTGAACCAGTATGAGCATCCCCGATCTGGGAAGCAGCGGTCACCGGCTGGACAGTAGAGGGGGAAGGTCCCTGCGCCAGGGGAGCATCTGGAAGCTCCAAGTCAGCGAATGCCGCATTTGCAGGGTTCGAAACGTGAGGCTGAATTTGTTGTGCCCAACTGCATGTCGCAATTCCAGTGAACAAACTAAGAATCAACACGAATGCAGGCCTGCCGATTAGGCGGCGCAGACAGTTCGACTGGTCATTCAGACAAGCCTCACAGGAGATGAATTCAATCATCAGCAGCAAAATCCAGCAATTTTCATATAGTGACAGAATACCGCCGCGGTCGGCGTAAACAGTAGCTGATCCGTTAGACGAAGACAGAGAACGGATATGGATAAGAATCTGTTCGCGAAAATTCTGCGGGAAGATCCCCCTCAGGACCACCCAGGTGAATACTTCACTCAATGGCTAGCGGAACTGCTTGCCGAGCGGACAAAACAATCCATATTCGTCGGAGATGCAGGAATGTAGTCAAAGCCCCGGGACGCAACTGTACTGGTCAGGAGTGGATAGTCCACCATCGTCGGGTGGAACTCGACGACCATTGCTCTGGTGCATCCAAACCACTCGCAGGGCCCTAAAAACAGCGATTCTTCCCCGCCTTCGATGTCCACCTTTACCAATCCAAATCCATTCAATCCGTGCTCTGCCAGGATCGACGGAACGCAAATCATCCGCACCGGGGTTCCCTGATCAGTCACTCGCCCCTGGTTAGACCATTTCGCCTTCTCGAAGAAAACAGTGCCATCGCACGGTCCAACTGCAGCTTCAATGACACGGGCATTGATACCATTCTGCTTCAGATTCTTGGCGGCGAGAGCCGCATTTTCAGGGTCCGGTTCAACCGCAATAATTGTGCTGAACTGGTCGTGCGTAGCCATCCACAGCGATGTCAACCCGATATTTGCTCCCAGGTCCAGGAGCGGACCGCTGGGGGTATCAAAAGGCAGGCGGTATACCTCGTCGCACCAGACTTCGCGGATGCCTTGTAAATCTCCCCGGTTCAACCGATAAGACAGCTTTACCCCTGAACGCGTAATGATCCGTCGCTCGCGGCCAACAAATCTTCTGGGCAATGCGAAAAGCACATGAGCGACGACAAAATCACTTGCCAGGCGAAGTTGCGACCGCAGACCTCTGCCTAGTCGAATGCTGTCTCGACACTCTTTCCGGATGTCTCGTAGAGTTGAGATAAATCTCATAACCCCGCCTGGCTCGGCAGCATACCACGAGTAGAATCACCAGGAAAGCCCAAATGCGCTCTACGCATTTTCTCGGATTTCAGCGTGGGCGACTTCATAGACACCATAAAAGATCTCGACCCTCCACCTGGTTACGCTCGATTCAGGCGAATCCTGCCGCTGATACAATCGTAGAGGCCCGAACCATGCCGACTCTGCTAGCCCAGCAACGCGTTAGCCGCACGGATGTAAACCCTTCAATGACCTTTCGTCTCTTCAACACCCTTAGCGGACAGCTGGATGAACTTGCGCCGTCAGATGGCGACACACTGCGCATGTACGCCTGCGGGCCAACCGTCTACGACTATGGCCACATAGGGAACTTCCGCACCTTTTTGCAGGTTGATGTCCTCCGGCGGTTTCTGCACCTCCAGGGCATTAAAGTCCGCCACGTCATGAACATCACCGACGTGGACGACAAAATCATCCGTAACGCCTCCGCCGCCGGAATTCCCATCGCCGAATACACACCAAAGTTCGAGCGGGCATTCCTCGACGATCTGGACTCGCTTCGCGTCGAACGGCCAGAGATCATCTCCAAGGCCACCGAGCACATTCCGCAGATGGTCACGCTTGTCGAGCGACTCGCCAGGGAAGGCGCAGCCTACAAGACCGAGGACGGCTCCTGGTATTTCCGCCTGGCTGCCTTCCCCGAATACGGCAAGCTCAGCAAAAAAGACCTTGAAGGCATAACCGACGGAGCTCGCGTCGACGTTGACGAGTACGAGAAGGACTCCGCCCGCGACTTTGCGCTCTGGAAAGCCACCAAACCAGGCGAAACATCGTGGGACACCGCGATCGGCACCGGCCGACCCGGCTGGCACCTCGAGTGCTCCGCCATGGCCATGAAGTATCTCGGCGAAAGCTTCGACCTCCACGCCGGTGGCGAAGACCTCATGTTCCCTCATCATGAAAACGAAATCGCCCAATCGGAATCGGTGACCCACAAGCCACTAGCCCGTCACTGGATGCACGTGCGCTTTCTGCTTGTCGACGGCCGCAAAATGTCGAAGTCCGAGAACAACTTCTACACCCTGCGCGACCTGCTTCTGAAAGGCTACAAAGCGTCGGCAATTCGTCTTGCCCTGATTTCCGTTCCGTACCGTCATCAGTTGAACTTCACATTTGAAGGACTTACCGAGGCCACCAACGCTATCGATAGGCTCCGTACCTTCGTGGCCCGCCTCAAGCAGGTAAATCTCGCCGAAGGAACAACTGAAACCATTCAGGCAGCCGCAGCCAAGGCAGAAACCGAGTATCTCGCCGCGCTCGGAAATGACCTGAACACCGCTGAAGCCCGCGCTCCCATCTTCGACCTTGTCCGAACCGTCAATTCCGCACTCGATCGCCTCTCTTCAGACCCAAACGCAATCCGTTCCGGTGACCGCGCAAGTGTGCTCGCTGTTCTGGATAAGTTCGACGCGGTCTTTGCCGTCATAGCAGATCACGATGCCGCGCCAACCCGCGCCGCCCTCGCATGGGCCGAGGAGCAAGGACTACTCGAAAAAGTAGCTCCCGAACTTCTCGTCCAACAGGGGTTGACCGACGCCGACATCGATGCTCTGATTGCCGAGCGCAACACCGCGAGAAAACAGCGTAACTTCCGCCGTTCCGACGAGATTCGCGACGAGCTGGCCGCCAAAGGCGTCATCATTGAAGACTCCAAAGACGGAGTCCGCTGGAAGCGAAAATAGATCCGGCGAATCAGAAAGGTTGACATGGAAGCCAACGAAGCAATGGAGCTAAAGGAACACGCTGAAGGCGGCGCAAGTGATTCAGCACTGCGTCCAGTAGCCTTCACCATGAGTGTGCTGGCCGTGCTCGTAGCAATCACCACGGTCCTCGGTCATCGCACACATACCGAAGCTGTGCTGACCCAGAACAAAGCAACTGACCAGTGGAACCTCTATCAGGCCAAGAAGATTCGCTCCAACAACACGGCCCTCATCAGCGATCTGCTCTCCGCGGTCACAATTGCCGACAAAAATGCAGCCCAGAAGATCGCCAAGAATTACGCCGATCACCAGGCAAAGTGGGTAGACGATCTCAAAGAGGAGCAGGAAAAGGCAGAGGTTCTCGAAACCAAGGTCGAACAAGCAGAGGCCCGCGCCGACCGGTTCGACTTGGGGGAAGCTTTGCTTGAGATAGCTCTCGTTGTTTCCTCAATCACTCTACTCACCCGGAATCGTGTTTATTGGTTGCTCGGACTGGTCTTCGGCTTACTCGGAATCCTGTCCGCCACCTCAGTCCTCCTGCTCAAGTAAGCAGTGGAGAATCGCCCAACAATGATTTTTCCGCTCCTCATCTCCGCTCTCCTGCTGGCAGGCAACCCTGTCCCTGCTCAATCAGCCCAAAATCCAGCTGTAACTCCTCCTCAGGTATCCCAACCTGAACCAGCTCCAGAGCCCACAACCTACAAAAGCGACATGGGCTTCACCTACCAGTACCCATCCACATGGGAACTCGTGGACACCAAACCAATGCTTCCCGCCGCACAGCAACATGCCCAGGATCAGGCCAGCAGCGACCCGGAAAAACGTGGCGCAGCCTGTGCACAGGTCGGATTCCTGGCCCGCCACGGCACACCCGGTTCGGTGATTCTCTCGCTCAGCCTTCCCTTTGACTGCTTCGGCTCAAAGTTCGCGCAAGAGGATCTCCCCGGAGTCGGGTCGGGAATGTCGCAGGGCATCAAGGCCAACTTCGACATTACAAATTCCATCTACGGCGCTTACAAGCTGGGCAAGCACAATATCTGGATCGAGCGCGCCACCGGTGCCTCAAAAGGCCATCCCGATGCAACCTACACCATCGAAACAGTCTGCGGAATTCTGGATAAAGGGATGGTCTGCCTGCTCGGTATGGTCAAGGACGATGCCACACTGAAACTCTTCGAGCAAGGGCAGGTTTCCTTTGAAGGCGATCCGCCCACAGCCCTGGTTCCATCCAACGCATTCACCGCAAAACCGTAGTTCCCTTTACCCAGAATCGCCCTTTTCTCACTAGTCCAGATTCTCGGCACTACCCTCGGGCACTATCATTCCGGGCTTCCCGCGTGCTATCCTCTGGCCAACCGGACTTCATCTGAGGGCTTCATGCACACCTACCCGCTTCAAGGTCGCATCGCCGCACCCGCCAGCAAACGCTGGAGCAGGCTTCGTGCGCGTGTCATCGGCCCGCGGCGCCATCTGCGTGTTCTCCCGAGCCGCACCCGTCCGAGCCTTTACGCAGGGGACTAGCTTCTCGCCGACTTTCCGGTCTACAGTTCCCAATCGAGTTGTGATCCCATTCTGAGACTTCGCTTCTTTTCAGACGGAAGCGGTAGGTCGTGGGATAACTCCATTTTGACAAAGCCTACTCATCGAAGGAGATTCTGCCATGTCGCATTCCGAGCTTTATGCCAAAGTTGGTCCTAAACTCCACGGGACCGTCCCCGGCCCCAAGGCCTTGGCCGCCGTCGCCCACGACGATCGCGTCATCTCCCCCAGCTACACCCGCTCTTATCCGCTAGTCGCCAAGCGCGGTCGCGGCATCCGTGTCGAAGACGTAGATGGCAATGAATTCATGGACTTCGCTGCCGGAATCGCCGTGAACTCCACCGGCCACTGCCACCCCGAAATAGTCGCCGCGATCCAGGCCCAGGCCGCCGAGCTAATCCACATCTCCGGCACAGATTTCTACTACGAATCCATGTCCGTTCTCGCAGACCGTCTTTCCGCCATTGCACCCATGCCCGGCCCACACCGCTTTTACTACGGTAATTCCGGCGCAGAAGCAGTCGAATGTGCCCTCAAAATCGCTCGCTATCACACCAAGCGCCAGCACGTGATCAGCTTCTTCGGCGCATTCCATGGCCGCACCATGGGTGCCCTTTCACTGACCGGCTCCAAACCTCAGCAAAAGCGTCGCTTTTCTCCGCTCGTCCCCGGCGTGACGCACATCCGTTATCCTTACGCCTACCGTGGTTGTAGCGGAGGCCCGCAGGCAGAAGAAGCATTCGCGCTCGGCTGCGCCCGCTTCATTGAAGAGAAACTCTTCAAAACCACAGTCGCTCCAGAAGAAGTCGCAGCCATATTCGTCGAGCCCATCCAGGGGGAGGGTGGATACGTTGTCGCTCCCGACAACTTCCTGCGCGAATTACGCGACATCTGCGACCGCCATGGAATTCTGCTCGTCGCTGATGAAGTGCAGTCCGGCGCCGGACGTACCGGCAAGTGGTGGGCAATCGAGCACTCCGGCGTCCAGCCCGACATCGTCTGCATGGCCAAAGGCATCGCCTCCGGAATGCCTCTCGGCGTCTGCATGACCCGCGCGGAAATCATGGACTGGGTGCCCGGCTCTCACGCCTCCACTTTCGGCGGCAATCCAATCGCAATCGCCTCCGCCCTAGCTACCATCGACATCATTGAGCGCGAAGGCATGGCCAACGCCAGCCATGTCGGCGGCAAAATCCTCGACCGTCTCGCCGGATGGAAGAAGACGCATCCGCTGGTTGGTGACATTCGCGGTCGCGGCCTGATGATCGGTATCGAACTCGTACTCGACAAAGAAACCCGTGAGCCTGCACAGGCCCTCCGTAATCGCGTCGAAACCCTCTGTTTCGAAAAAGGATTGCTGATCCTCGGCTGCGGAGAAACCTCGCTCCGTCTTTGCCCTCCTCTGATCGTTAGCGAAGACGAAGCAACCGTCGCCCTCGACATCCTTGAAGAGGCATTGTCACAGGTTGAAAAGGAACATGCCGAGACCCGCGAGCTGACAGGTGTAGGCGCCTAATTCAGTCGGGTCCCGGCAGACTCTGAATCGCAATACAAATCGGGCTCAGCCGCCAAGGCCGAGCCCGTTGCATTTGGGGATTTCCCCTTGGTCACCGGCATTTCTCCACAGCCCATCTGTCCCGGCATTGGTATGATCATCCCAAAATGCCAACACTGAAAACCCTACGCATCAGCGCATTGCAAAGCTGTATTCGTACGTTGGATTTGCTCTCGATCCGTCGCAGGCGCGCGCTGCAAAGGCCCGCCCATCTCGCCACCGGCGAACGTGGCGAACAGGCAGCCTATTTCTTTCTCCGCCGCAACGGCTTCACAGTCGTAGCTCGCCGCTGGAATGAAGGGCCGCTACCCGGAGATCTGGACCTCGTCGCGTGGCAAGGAGAAATTCTGTGTTTTATCGAGGTCAAGACCAGAACAACGCTGGGGCTAGCTCCCGCACAAGCCGCCGTCGACCAGAACAAGCGCAAAATTCTGCGTCGTCTCGCGAGGCAGTATCTACGCCAGCTTCCCGGTCAGATATCAGAACATGGACGTCCCGAAACCCGCTTCGACATCATCACTGTCTATGAGTTGGAAGGCAAACCGCAAGAGGTAAAGCTGATCGCCAATGCATTCGGCTGGCAAGAGCGCCCTTGGCAACAGCGCTGAATCTATCGGAATCATTCAGTCCCGAGCGTTAACCCTGCGCGTCAACGAACTCTTCATGCCAGGCCATCTGGATAGCCTCAAGACGGCTCTCATTCGACTTCGCCGGGTCGTCCGCAAAGCCCGCAAGCTCTGTGACCTTCTTATGCAGATCTGTAAAGCGGATCGTCAGAGGATCAACATCGGGAAACTTCTCCTGCAGCTGAATACCGATCTCTTCCGAGTCAGTCCATAGAATCTCGCGAGGCATAATCAAAGCTCCTGGGGCAGGCCTGCGTCTGAGGCCGCTGCGTTACTTGTTCTCAGCAAGCGTGAGCGGCTTGCCTTCTGACGTATAGTTGCGGTTCCACTTGGGAATCTCCACAACATAATTGCCTGGCTTGGTGATCACAGCCTGGCAGCCCAGTCGCGAATTCAACTGCTGATCCGCGGCCATATCCAGGCGGTCAATTTCATCGTCTTCCGCCTCGCTGATGCCGCCGTCAACCTTCACCCAGATATGACAGGTCGTGCACGCACAAACCCCGCCACACGCATGGTCCAGGAATATATCGTTGTTCTCTGCAACATCCAGGAACGACATCGGCTTGCCATGATGATCGTAGGGCATGGTGCCATATTCAAATTCAACAACGCGACCCTCAGGCTCAAAGGTTACGCGCACCAGCTTATCGGCTGGAATCGTGCTGCTCGCTGTCTCGCTCATAACTCTCTCGATTCTACTTAAATTCTGCGGGCGCAAACGGATGCGGAGCATTCACTGCTTCACCAAGATCATCGCTTGCCGTCTGCATGGTTTTGCCGCGCATCGCTCCGGAAACCGCAGTCTCCATCATTTTTTCTGCAAGGTTGCGCGTAGCCTGATCCAGCGCAGTGCTGGCTGTGCGAATCGCCGCCAGATCATTACCTTGCGCGACAGCTTTGAGATGCGCCACAGCCGCGTCGATCGCTGCAATCTCCGCCTCGGAGATCATCTGCCATGCCGGGCTCGCCGGTGCTTTGGCGACTTTGTCCAGAATATTCTCTGCGTCCAGCCGGGCCTCGATCAATTGCCGGGCCTCAAAGTCCGTCTCAGCATTGTCGAACGAATCCAGGATCATCGTCTCGACCTGTTCGTCCGTAAGTCCATAGGTAGGCTTAACCTCAATCGCAGCCTCCAAACCACTTCGCTGCTCACGCGCCGTGACCTGCAGAATGCCGTTCGCATCGATCAGAAACTTCACCTCGATACGCGGTAACCCCGCAGTCATCGGAGGAATTCCCTTGAGATCAAAGCGCGCCAGCGACCTGCAATCCTTCGCTAACTCGCGTTCGCCCTGCAGCACATGGATGGCGACATTCGTCTGCCCATCCACACCCGTGGTGAAGTGCTCAGTAGCTGACGCCGGAATTGTCGAGTTACGTTGAATGATCCGCGCTACAACCCCACCAAGAGCCTCAATGCCCAGCGACAGAGGAGTCACATCCAGCAGCAGCAATTCATCCGTGGTCTTCGAGCTTCCAGCCAGAATACTCGCCTGTACAGCCGCGCCCAGCGCAACCACCTCATCGGGATTCAATTCTGTATGTGGCTTCTTCCCACGCGCCGACAACTGGAACAGGTCATCCACCAGCTTGCGCACTGCGGGAATCCGCGTCGATCCGCCCACCAGCACCAGCTCTTCAATCTGATCAGGCGTTACGCCCGCATCTGCCAGCGCCTGCTTGCACGGCCCAGCCGTCCGTTCCAGCACAGACTGAATCAGCTGTTCATACACTTCGCGAGGGATTTCACGCTGATATCGCTGGTTGTTCGGCAGTTCAATATCCAGCGTGGCGACAGGCTGAGATGAAAGCGTAATCTTGGCCTCGATGACCGCCTTGCGCAGCGCCTGGATAGCGTCAGCATGTGGCCGTAGATCGACGCCAAAATCGCTCTTGATCTCGTCCAGCGCAACCGCAAGCAGCAGGTTGTCGATGTCATCTCCGCCCAGGTGCGTATCACCGTTCGTCGCGATGACTTCAAAAATGCCGTCATTCAGCTTCAGGATCGAAACATCAAACGTTCCGCCGCCCAAATCGTATACGGCTACGGTGCTGCCTTCGCGATAACCCTCTTTAGCTCGATCCAATCCATAGGCCAGCGCCGCCGCCGTGGGTTCATTCACCAGGCGCAGAACATCCAACCCTGCCATCCGGCCTGCATCGCGCGTTGCCTGCCTCTGAGCGTCGTTAAAGTACGCAGGCACAGTGATGACAGCCTTGGTTACAGCAGCGCCAAAGTAGCGCTCTGCATTGCGCTTCAACTGCCGCAAAATGTAGGCCGAAATCTCAGGGGGGGTAAAGTGCAAATCACCCAGTCGAATACGAAGGACCTCCCCGGACTGAATATCGTCAGCCAACCGGAAAGGGAACAATTTCAACTCTTCTTCTACGTCTTCAAGGCCACGCCCCATCAATCGCTTGACCGAGTAGATCGCCCGCTCCGGGTTCTCAATCAGCGAGCGGCTGGCAGCGTTGCCCACAGTCACCGTAGGCTTCGTGCTCTCAGCGTTCGGATCAACCACATCGAGCGCCACGATCGAGGGCACAAGATTGGAGCCGTCCACGCCGGGAATCACCACCGGCGTATCGCCTTCCATGTAAGCAACGAGAGAATTTGTCGTTCCGAGATCGATTCCAACGACACGATCTTTTGGCTGTTCTTCAGGCATGTTCTTATCGATTCCTAAATTACCGCGGTTGTGAGCACTTCGTTGACATCGCGAACCAGATTACGCAAATAGCGCCTGCGCTCCAGCAGCATAGCCATGCTGTTGGCAGCCTTGTCCTTGGCCTCTGCATTGCCCGCATCCCATTTCGCGCCCTCTGCCGCCAGGTCGTTATCGACGCCAGCCAGCAGGCCTTCAAAATTGGTTCTCGCCTGCGTCAGATCACGCAGCAGAATGGGGTCTTCCTCACCCATCTTCTGGTTCATCCGCATCTCTTCAAGCTGCATATTGAGCTCGAAAACCTCTTCAAGCAAATCAGCCGGAGGCTGGCGATCGGGACTCTTTCCCGAGCCCGCATTCTCTTCGCCAATTTTCAAACCGGTAAGCTTTAGGAGGTATTCAGTCCGCTGCAGCGGGTCACGTAGGGTGCGATAGGCATCATTCAGTAGAGCCGTATTCGCAAGGCTCCATTCCTGCTCGTGTGCGCTGGCCCGAGCGAAACGATCGGGATGCAGCTTCCGGCTAAGCCGATGAAACTCCCGCTCCAACTCCGGCGTATTCAGATTCAACTTGCGGTCCAGCCCAAAGACCTGAAAGTAATCCGCACCAGACGCAGGCTGAACCTTGCTGCAGACAGGACAAAGCACCGCCGAATTTTCGAGCGCTGCATTACAAGCCCAACACGCTGCCGGGGCCGAGGTTGTCGAAGTTGTACCCATATTTGTGAAACCAGATTGGTAATTCAGGTTGGTAGATCGGGACCGCTATACTCCGTGAGCTAGCTGTTATGAAAAGGACGAACCGCATCCGCACGAGCGCGTCGAGTTGGGATTGATGAAGTTAAACCCCTGCTTCATCAGCGTCTGTTCATAATCCAGAGTCATCCCGTTTAGATAGAGAAAACTCTTCGGATCAACAAAAAGACGCACACCATCGAACTCGTAAATACGATCGCGTTCCCGAGGCTTGGTGTCGAATCGGATGCTGTAAGAGAGCCCCGAGCAACCGCCGCCCAGTACGCCCAGCCGCAAACCACCCTGCTCCGGCGAGATGCCTTCCTTCTCCATACCGCTGCGAATCTTCGCCAGCGCGTTCGGAGTCACCTCGATACCTTTCGCCGGTGGCTTCGCGCCCGTAGGAGTGCCAGCAGAAGGCAGCCCTACTGACTGGCTCTGCTGCGCCATCTGCTCCGGCGTCTGAATTGTGACGAAGTCCTGCATTGATCTCAGCTTTCCACTTCCGGGGTTAAAACAACGGGGGCGATCAGCCCCCGTCTGTTTTCAATCAAAACGACGTCTTAGTGAGCAGCAACAGCAACAGCGTCCGCGGTCTCAGCAACGCCATTCTTTTTCTTCCAGTCACCAATCGCCGCACGAATCGCGTCTTCCGCCAATACCGAGCAGTGAATCTTCACTGGAGGAAGCGCCAGCTCCTTCACAATATCCGTATTCTTGATCTCAAGAGCCTCGGCTACCGTCTTGCCCTTGACCCACTCAGTCGCCAGTGAAGAGCTGGCAATCGCCGAGCCACAGCCAAAAGTCTTGAACTTGGCTTCTTCTATCACCTGGGTCTCTGGATTCACGCGGATCTGGAGACGCATAACGTCGCCACACTCAGGCGCGCCGACAAGGCCAGTACCAACTTCGTCGGAGCTCTTGTCCATCTGACCCACGTTGCGGGGATTGTTATAGTGATCGATTACCTTATCGCTGTATGCCATTTGGATGACCTCCTTAGGGGTCGGTAGTACGTGTTTTGATGCAAAATCCGGTGTAAAAGGTGCTGTTTTGAACCCCGAAGCCTGGAACCGGACTTCGAATCCCAGCTTGAAGTGCTAGTGCGCAGCCCACTCAATCTTGCTCAGATCAATGCCTTCCTTGACCATCTCATACAGAGGTGAAAGCTCACGCAGCTTCTTCACAATGCCAATGACCTTATCCGCCACGTAGTCCACTTCAGCCTCATTGTTGAACCGTCCCAGGCCAAAGCGAATAGAGCTGTGCGCCACATCGTCGCCCAAGCCAAGTGCCTTCAACACATAGGAGGGTTCCAGGGTGGCCGAAGTGCAGGCCGAGCCGCTCGAAACCGCAACGTCATTGATTCCCATCAGCAGGCTTTCGCCCTCGACGTATACAAAGCTCATGTTCAGGTTGCCCGGCAGGCGATGCTCCCACGAACCGTTCACCTCAACGTAGTCCAGCTCCGACTCCAGCTTGTTGCGCAGACGATCACGCAGAGCCTGAAGCCGAGCGGCTTCAGTAGCCATCTCTTCGCCAGCAATCTCGCAAGCCTTGCCCAGGCCAACAATGCTGGGGACATTCAGCGTCCCTGAACGCATACCGCGCTCGTGACCACCGCCATCAATCTGTGCCGAGATCTGAACGCGAGGATTGCGGCGGCGAACATACAGCGCGCCAACGCCCTTCGGTCCGTAAATCTTGTGAGCCGTCAGCGACAACACGTCGATGTTCATCGCGTTCACATCGATCGGGATCTTACCCACAGCCTGCACGCCATCCGTGTGGAAGATCACGCCCTTTTCATGGCAAAGCTTTCCGATCTCAGCAATCGGCTGGATCACGCCAATCTCGTTATTGGCAGCCATGATCGTCACCAGGATCGTCTTATCGTCGATCGCACGCTTCAGATCTTCCATGTCAATCAACCCATCCGCCTTCACCGGCAGATAGGTTACGCGATATCCGTACTTTTCCAGGCGCTTGCAGGTGTCCAACACCGCTTTGTGCTCAGTCACCTGGGTGATGATGTGGTTGCCGCGCTCCTTGTACATCTCGGCAATGCCCTTGATCGCGAGGTTGTTGCTCTCGGTCGCGCCAGAAGTGAAGATAATCTCCTTCGGCGTTGCCCCAATGAGCTTCGCAATCTGCTCGCGAGCCTTCTCGACAGCCTGTTCCGCGTCCCAGCCAAAGGAGTGGTTGCGGCTGGCAGCATTGCCAAATTTTTCCGTGAAGAAGGGAAGCATCGCTTCAAGTACGCGTGGGTCCATCGGACTCGTCGCGTGGTTATCCATGTAGATTGGCAGGGTTACGCCTGCGGGGAGTACCGGGGTATTTTCAGCAATGCTCATTCTCTTCTCCACTTCCAACTTGCTTTGAACTTGTATTGCTTTGATTCCACTCAGAGAACGGTGCGCAATCAACGCCCGCTTACATCGTGAGGGTCAAAGTCACTAACTGTTGTGTCTGCGCCGCGCGTGTCGCCGCCGTTTCATGATCCACAAGGTCATAAATACTGATGCTCTTCAGAACCCCGGCGATGCTATCGTTTACCCTCGCCAGCGGCTCCTTCACAGTGCAATTCGGTTCTACATCGCACGATTTGCTACCTTTCGTGCACGAGGTGATGAAAAGCGGCCCGTCAATCGCGTGGATTACTTCAAAAGCCGAAATAGTCCGCGCCTCTTTCGAGAGCGCGTATCCGCCGTTCATGCCCGCGTGCGAACGCAACAGACCCACCTTCGTCAGCCGCTGCAGCACCTTGGCCAAAAGCTGTGACGGAATACCATATGTATCCGCAATGTCTTTGGCGCTGACCGACGGCGTCTCGGGATGCTCCGCAAGATACTTCAGAGCCATCAGCCCGTAATCCGCTTTTTTGGTGAGCCTCAGCATATTCGTCCTCGTAAGGGGCAAAAGAAACCGGACCCCTTCGGTCCTATATCAGTGTACGACCATTTAGATCGGTAATTCAATGGGCAGATTCGGAATATCAGGGAACCACTTCATGGGACACAACCAGCTTTTTGAGGACCAGCGAGAGAAACTCTCAAAATCTTTATCAAATCCCTCTTGGACAATGGGCAAAGGCTCGATACAATCTGGCGGAAAGACCTTGTAAATATAGGTCCCATAAACCCGAATGGCTAGCCCCTGCAAACACCCGAGAGTCCGGATCGTCTCCCGACAGGAAGACGTCGAATATGTCGAATGCCAGGAATGTGGCGAAGTTTTCGATTCCGATGAGTTTCGCGACATGGAGATTGAGGAAAAAGCCTCAAGCACCGTGAACGACGAAGACGATTAGAGCGAGTCGCGAACCAGTCGTGGTTCTCTGAGCAAACCCAGCCCTGCTGGCGAAGCCCCTTTATTATGAACTCTGTTCTTGTCTCTAGCTGGTAGTGAATCCGCTGGAGTGGTTGCCAGCGTGAGCAAACAATCCTGAGCAGACTGTCAAAGTTCTAGTTCCGTCTACGCTCCCGGCTCGATAAGATCGATACAACGCTGCCCTCCGAACGCCCATCAGACTCCGGCTCTCCAACTGTGCCGATGCGCTGCGAAGCCACCCACGCGTAGTGAAAGCCCGAAGCGACTGTCAGCAAAATCGTTGCGTCCAGCGTGGCCATGCGCGCCAGAGCAACCCAGGGCTGGGGATAAATCAGATACAGCAACACCACTCCAATAGCCATTACCTGGCTGAAACTATTGACCTTACCCAGAATCGTAGGGTGAAAATCCCGTAATCCGGCTGTGGCATACAAAATCCCCGCCACCAGCAACATGCCCAGATCCCTCCCAAACACCATCACCGTAACTCGCGGCTCCAGTATCCGCATATAGGTCAATACTAGAAAAAGGGAACTGAGCAGCAGTTTGTCCGCTACAGGGTCCAGGTACTGGCCCAACATCGTCCGCTGCCGCAGCCAGCGCGCAATCCAACCATCCAGTGCATCCGTGCACGCAGCCACCAGGAACAATCCAAACGCCAGCGGAAATCGCCGCTCGACCACCGCCACGATCAGGAAAGGCGAAAGGCAGATTCGAAGAAGAGTAAGCAGGTTGGGCGCCGTGCGCAGCGGGTTCACGCGCCTCGCAGGTGCCATGGAATGAACATTTAGACTGCTTACGTCAGGCCTCGAACTCATCCACAGCATGTTAACGCAGTCTTACACTCAATGCCCACCGATTATGACTATCAACGAATCCAAACTTCAAACCAACCCGCACCATCACGGCCTCAGCCGAGACGAGCATAGACCTCAATTCACACCAAACCGAAAACCACACTCCCGGCCCGGTAGCAGCGCAAACGGCAGCCCCTGCCATCCTTACAGAATTTGCCCCCGCTAGTTTGGCCCTAGACCGATCTTGCTGCTAGACTAAGAAAGACCTTTGCAGGCGCGTAGCTCAGTTGGTTAGAGCGCTACCTTGACACGGTAGAGGTCAGGAGTTCGAGTCTCCTCGTGCCTACCATATTTTTAATTACATGAGAGTTTTACTCTCCGAGTTGCAAGCAGCGAGCGTTCCGCAAGCACACATGCCTTCCCTGCTCAAGACTTCTAATCGCTTGAAAACATCAGAACTGCTTACCCGAAAGATGTTCAGCACCACGCTCGCATTCTGTGTTGCAGAAACGATCGATCCCGTTTGTTTAGAGAAGCGGGATCATACCTGATCAACTGCGTCCCCCGCGCAATTGGGAAGGTAATCCTCCCTCACCGCTCACTACTCCACTGCTATATTTCCACCGACATCGAGCGTTGCTCCTTGGGGAATCAACGTGGCAGAGACCGTCTTTGCATTTTGTGAGCCAGTGTAGATCGCGATTCGAGACGCATCAATACCCTTCTCTTTGACTAGGTAAGCCTTGGTGTTGGCTGCCCGCTCGGATGCAAGCTTACGGCCTGCTTTCTCAGTGTTGGAAGTACTTCCTATGAGCGCAAGCTTCGCATCGGAGCGACTTTGCAATGTCAGCGCGATATCGTCCAGGCAAGCCTTCGCTTCGTTATCCACACGAGACGGTCGACGGATGTCCCGGTCAAAGTTAACTGAGCATAATGCGCTGGTCACAGGCGTTGGTGCCGCTTCTGACGCTAGAACCGTCACCGGGGTTGTCGCGGTAGCTGTCTGACCTTTGTCGTCGACGACATTGCAGCTTATCGTGATCGGTCCAGGTGTAGTGCCCGCAGTGGAGAGACTCGCCGTGGGACCTGTTCCACTCACTGATCCCCCCGTCGAGTTATAGCTGTAAGTTAACGGGCGATTTTGCGGACTGATAGCGGTTGCCGTGATGGCGGAAGAACCTCCGATAGTCACGGAAGCTGGGCTGGCAGTACAACTGACGGTGGGAGCTTCGAAGGCTTTCAGAGTATACGATGCACTGCAATCCGCACTTTCGCCTTGCTTGTCGCCCTCAGTGACGTGCCCCCTGAGCGTGTAAGTGCCTGCAGGGACATTCGTCGTATCGATGCCTGCAGTGCTCGAGACCGGAGAAGAAATCGTTCCTCCGTCGACGGTCCATGTATAGACCGCGCTCTTCGCGGAATTCAGATTCAGAGCAGTGCCCGACACTGCAAGCCTGTCTCCGGGAAATCCAGCCGACGGGTTAACTGAGCACGAATAAGCCAACGGTGCTAAAGCGGCATGAACGGGAGCACCACCGAAACGAAAGACGACTCCCGAAGAAAGCCGAACATCATTCTGCATCGTGTTGTTTCCAGTAGTGAGATCTTTGAACCTGGTCATTAGGTATTCAGCTTGAATGAGGCGTATCGCGAGGTGGCGGCGTATTCTCAGGTCTAGCCCCCCGCCAGCGGTTAACGCGAAACTGTCCTCTGTGGGCAGCGGTGTGCAACCACCGCCAGCGCAGTCGGAAAGTGTCACTGCACTTGCATGCGCATCTCCGAACAGAACCTGGGCAAAAGGTGTAATCCTGTTGTATTTTCGAAAGGACAGTCGCGGACCGGCTAGATAGGTGAAAACTGTGCCGCTTGAGTCTGCCACCGTCGTTGGGCTACCGCTCGTGCCAGCAAGCCTGAGTTGCGTATCGTCGAATCCTCCAAAGTCGCCCACGATTCCGAGGTAGCGATTCAGATTGAACGCAATCGATGTACTCCCGCCATTCAGCCAGACCAACCGGTTACCTGTAGCCAGCGTCGGAACTGCGCGCAGATAGGAATAGCCCAGGAACAGTTCAACCCTCGGTGTATAGCTGTTCATGTCTCCCGAATAAGGCAGTGCAGCCATGGGCGCTCCCAACATGACCGAGGGCATCGGAGCAGCGGGTAGAGAAACTGCAGGAATTGCCATGGACATCATTGGACCGCTGACGGACGCGGAACTGGAGTCAACAACGTTGCCATCCTTGAGACTGCTCGCGGGCTTTGTCGGCCCCCCTGCGAAGAGGTTCAACGCAGGTACCAGAAAAACAGCAAATGCCGCTGTGGCAGTCTTTCTAAAAGTCAATTTCATCATTGCCTCCCGAATTGCTCGCCGCGAATCCCTGATCTCATCGCCGGTTAAACGTACGCAAATAGAATTCCTGGAACGCCGTATCGCCGAGGACATACTTCGAAGATGTCTCACGAAGAGGCTCATGGTACGTTTATGACCGTGTTCACGATCGTGACCGAGGCACCCAGGGCCAGCAGTCTGCCGTTGATCGTCGTTACCGCGGCAACTCCTGAAGTAGAAACCGAGATTCCCGCTTGAGAGATGATGGTGCCCTCCATCGTTCCGCCACCCACAACCCCATTGATAGTCGCAGCGCTCCCAACCTGCCAGAAGACATTCTTTGCCAACGCCCCATTCACCAGCACAACATTGCGATGCGCCGAGGGTGTGCCGACCGTAAGCGAAGTCCCCATCTGGAATACCCACGAAGCATTCGGATCGCCCTTGGCGTCGAGAGTAAGGTCGCCCAAAGTTATGGCGTAGCTTTCGGCTGCCGATTTATAAACTCCAGCCACAAGCGTCCGATTGCCTAACTCTCCCGCAGTCCCGCCGCCGCAACCTGGGCAGACCGATACATCTAATCCGTTAGGGATAGCGGCAAGGGTGTTGTAAGCCGTCAGAGCTTCCGCTCCAGCTGCCGTGGCTAGCGCAAATGTTGCTGCTGTGCCTTCATTCGGGCATCCAACCGTAGGAGGCGGAGGTGCAGTGTCGATCGTCCCATTTACCAGCCCAATATTGAGGGGCGTTTCTGTATAAGTGCACTCCGCTACACCACCCACCACGACACTGGTATCGTGGAAACCCGTAATCAAGGTTGAGGCTCCGGTGGTTCCGATGTCTCCATTCACTACTGTCTCAATCCCCTGATTTGTCATCCCGGCAGGACCACCGAAGCCGCCGAACAGCGAGATAGTAGACCCTAAGACCACCGGCGGCGGAACAACTGCCGCACCCGTAGTGAAGGTCCAAGGATTTGGTGCGCCCGTCGTTCCTAGAGGCACGCCCGTCAGGCTCGTGGCTCCGTCGGTCACCGTCGCGGTATAGCTGCTGGCCGCGACAAGCGGATGGGTAGGCGTGAAACTGGCGATAAAGTTGACGGCATCGTATGAGACGGTCCCTGTGATAGCAGTCCCGCCCGGCCCCGTAAGCGTGAAAGTACTCGTTGTTAAAGTCAGAGGATTCATCGCCTCGGTGAAGGTTGCACTGACTGCTTGATTCAGAGCTACGTCCGTGGCCGCGTTTGCGGGCACCGTAGAAACAATCTCTGGAGGAACAACGACAACAGCCGCTCCAGTTGTGAATGTCCAGATGTAGTCGCTGCCCAGAGCTGTGCCAGCTAGGTCCGCAGCCCCGGTTGAAATCGTCGCGGTGAACAGTGTGCTCGGTGGTAGCTTGGCTGTCGGAGTAAACGTCAGGGTATTTCCAATCGCCGCGTAAGCAACCAGACCCGCAACAGCGTTAGCCCCCGGTCCTTTGAGCGAAAATGTTGACGAATTAATCGTGGCAGGGTCCATCGCTGTACTGAAAGTAGCGCTGACGATTTGATTCAGCGGCACATCGGTGGCGCCGTTCAAAGGGATTGTCGAAATGACAGTTGGAGGAATGACAACCACTGCGGCTGCGGTCGTGAACGTCCACACATAGTTGGTAACTAGCGCAGTACCCGCCAAATCCTGCGCCCCAGTAGTGATTGTGGCCGTATACGCAGTGTTCGGTGCAAGGTTCGCAGTCGGCTTGAATGTTGCCACTGAGCCGGCTGCGACATAAGTCACTATCCCGGCCACGCGCGCGTCACCCGGTCCGCTCAGCGTAAAGGTGGTCGTATCGATGGTGGCGGGGATCATTCCTACGCTGAAGGTGGCGCTGAGCGCCTGGTTGATCGGCACTCCTGTAGCAAGATTGACAGGCACAGTCGAGATAACTGTCGGAGGAGCAGGAGCTGGAAGCGTTCTAAAGCTCCACTGGTAATTACCGCCCAGAGGAGTACCCGCCAGATCCTGCGCCCCGGTGGTAATCGTGGCCGTATAGACGGTATTGACCGCAAGGTTCGCCGCCGGAATAAAAGTCGCGACGTTGCCTGCGCAACCAACCGTGCCGGCCACGGCTGTTGCACCGGATTTTGTAACAGTAAATGTCACTGCGGGAGTGGCCAACGTCCCACAATTCATTGCTTCGTTAAAGGTGGCGCTGAGCGTCTGATTGATCGGGACACCTGTAGCGCCATTCACTGGGATCGTGGAAATCACTACCGGCGGCGGGGTAATCGTAGTGAATGTCCACACATAGTTAGTCGCCAGTGGAGTGCCCGCCAGGTCGGCGCTACCCGTCGTAATCGTAGCCGTATAAAGGGTGCGGTAAGCCAGCGCGGCCACTGGCGTAAACGTCGCAGTCAATCCCGAATACGTTACAGCTCCTGCTACCGCTACTCCATCCGGTCCTGTGACCGTAAAGCTGGACGTATTGATAGTTGCCGCATTCATAGCCTCGTTGAAGGTTGCGGTCAACACCTGGTTAACAGGCACATTTACCGCTCCATTCACAGGGACCGTTGCTATCACAACGGGTGCCGGAGTAATTGTAGTGAATGTCCACACATAGTCAGCCAAGAGAGATGTGCCGCCCAGATTCGTTGCCCCGGTTGTGATCGTGGCCTTATAGAGAGTTCCGTAGGCGAGATTGACCGCAGGCGTAAACGTCGCAGTAACGCCGTCATAAGCTACAGTCCCAGCGACCGCGCCTCCTGGCCCTGTCAATGTAAAGGTCGTAGTGCTGATCGTTGCCGCTTTCATCGCCATGTTGAACGTCGCGCTGATAGGCGTGTCAATGGCAACACTCGTAGCGCCGTTGGTTGGGACTGTCGAAACCACAGAGGGAACGTTGATTGTCTCCTGGCCGCACCCGGTTACAAGAACTACCAATATTGCCACCAACCAATACGTGATCCCAAACCTGTATTTGCGCATTTGATTCCTCTGTTACCGCGATGACTGCATAGCACTAACGAAGATCAGTCCGTTTGTGAGTGTGCCGCATCAATACCAAGTAACTGCCAAAACTT
>Ga0302140_10003349_pt1 | contig 20571 bp, 18 predicted proteins | sample I_Bog_E1_1_FD_202095 | JGI IMG/M metagenome (GOLD analysis project Ga0302140, IMG submission 202095) | Peat permafrost microbial communities from Stordalen Mire near Abisko, Sweden - I_Bog_E1_1 | ecosystem: Environmental > Terrestrial > Soil > Wetlands > Peat | place: Sweden: Abisko, Stordalen... | reverse complement strand
CCGCAGCTATTTACCAGATGATCAAAAACTTTAGCGCTTATCCCGAAGTAAAAAAGCTGGTCATCACCGAAAATGGGGCCGCGTTTCCTGACGCGGTAACTAATGGAGAAGTGGATGATCCGCTGCGCATGGAATATTTGCAAGGCCACATTGGCCAGGTGTTAAGGGCAAAAAACGAAGGCTATAAAGCCGATGGCTATTTTGTTTGGACACTGACAGACAATTTTGAATGGGCCGAAGGCTATCACCCGCGTTTTGGGCTCATCTATATTGATTTTGATACGCAGCAGCGCATTATTAAGTCGTCAGGGCGTTGGTTTGCTGCGTTTTTGAAGGTATAGCCTTAACCGAAGCTGGTTTTGGTAAGCTGACATAGAATACCGAGCCCTCGCCGGCTTTACTCTCCACCCATATCCTGCCATTATGATGTTCCACTATCTGTTTACTGATGGACAGGCCGAGCCCGAACGACTTTTCACCCGCGGTGCCGGGCCGTTTGGCTTCGGTAAACATGTTAAATATTTCCTCCTGCATCTTTTCAGGCACGCCTATGCCGTTGTCTTTTACCGATATCAGCACCTCCTTTTTACGGTCAGTAATACTTACCTCGATGCTAGCGCCCCTCGGGCTGAATTTGATCGCATTGCTGATCAGGTTGCTGAGCACGCGCCATATTTTTTCGCGGCTGATCAATATTTCGTCAGGCTGCTGAAGCAGGGTCAGTTCGATGTGCTGGTCCTTTTCTGCGGCCTTGAAGCGCAACAGTTCAACGCTTTTGCCCAGTAGGGCATTAATATCAACCAGGTTCTTTTTCAGCCCGGCCCCGCCTTCATTCGTCACCTCGAGCAATTCGCTGATCAGTTCCAGCGTATCGTTTGACGTCTCGCGGATGATGGTGATCAATTCCTTTTGTTCCGGCGTAAAATCATCGTCTTCCATGGCCAGCGTTAACGAGGCTATGCCGCCAATCGGGTTCCGCAGGTCATGCGCAACCGCACGTAATATGCGGTCCTTCTCTAAAATACTGGCTTTAAGTTCCTCAAGCGTCTTTTCAAGGTCAACCTTCTGCAGGTTCACTTGTTGGTTCAGCGCATTCACCATCTTGATATCCCGTTTGGAGCGCTTCCAGTTCCTGAAAACCAATAGCACTATCACTGCGGCCATTAATACACAAATAATCGCGGCGTATAAATATCGCCGCTCTATCTCGTTATGCCCTCTAAGGTTGTCTATTAAATATTGCTTTTCAAAACTTTCCACCTGCTGGTTTACATCACTTTCCTTTAACAGGTTTAGTTTTTTTAGGTTGGAGTCGCGCTGCGTAAGGTAATTCTGCAAATAAGCCCGTGATGTTTTGAAGTCGCTTTTTCGCAGGTAATAACCACTCATCAGGCGGTTCCAGTCAGCCTCGGCATCTTCATTTTTCACACTGTCCAATTGGATGCGCAAAGCGCTCAGCAGGTCATTCAGCCCGTTGTTGTCATTGTTATCGTAATAGATCTGTGCCAGCTTTATTTCTGCAAGCTCCGCGTCCCTGTTATCATTGCCTTTTCGCAGGTTGATGTCGATGCTTTCTTTAAGCAGGCCGGTTGCACCTTTAGTGTCGCCCTTTGAAATTAATACTTCCGCCTGGTTGCCATAAACTACGCCGCGGGCGATGTCTATCATTTTCGACCGGTCTTTATATTGCGGCCCGTTTTGGTTAATGTATTGCAAGGCTTTAGCAAAATAGAACATGGCGCTATCCAAATCACCGTTATGCTTATAGCTTAGCGCGATATTGTCAAGCACCTCCTGGTTACGGTAAAAATCGGCGAATTTGTCCCGTGTTGGAAAGCTGAAACGGTAACTTTCTTTAAAATAGCCTGCAGCCAGCCGGTAATGTCCCATTTTATACAGGATCATGCCCATGCGGTATGAATAATCAGACAGCGCCCCGTTATTCAGATAATTTTTGCCTATCCTGAAACCCTCGAAATAGTGCCGGTAAGCATCATTGTATTTTTGCATCGAAAAATAAGCATCGCCCAGGGCCATATTGGCTTCCACATAATTTGATTCATAGTCTTTCCGGCTGACACTTTTGTTGGCAATTGCCAGCATGGCGTTGGCATACTTCAATGCTTTTTCGTTATCGCTTTTTGTTTTTTTCCAGTAAACGTAATGAAACCCGAGTGCACGAAATTTATCGTCGATATTTGGATTGCTGATGCGATCCATGGCTGAATCGAGGTACTGAAGGCCGCGCTCAACCCTGTCGGTGCCAAAAAGTACCGAAACGGTATCTAAAATGGGAAGGAAAGCTTCGGAATATCCTGATTTCTCCGGTTTTTTTTCGGATTGACAGGAGACAATTAATAAAGGAATAAAAAGCAAAAAAACTGCTTTTACGCTGTAATTAAAGCGTTTTACAAACAGGGGGCAATAATTACAGGTCAGCATTATCAATCGTACAACAAAAACTCAAATACCTTTATACGTAACGATAGACTGTAGATGTTCCCAAAAGTAAAAAAATTATTTAAAAGCGTCTTCACCGGTAATGTCATACCCGGTAATCAGCAAGTGAATGTCGTGCGTCCCCTCATAAGTAATAACCGACTCCAGGTTCATCATGTGCCGCATAATGGGGTATTCGCCGGTGATGCCCATGCCGCCCAGCATCTGTCGCGCCTCGCGGGCAATGGTTAATGCAATATGCACGCTATTGCGCTTTGCCATCGAGATTTGTGCCGGGCTTGCCCTGTTCTCATTTTTTAATTGCCCAAGCCGCCAAACCAGCAACTGGCCTTTAGTAATTTCCGTCAGCATTTCTGCTAACTTCTTTTGCTGCAACTGGAAACCTGCTATCGGCCGGCCAAATTGTTTGCGCTCTTTTGAATAACGCACGGCGGTGTCATAGCAATCCATCGCAGCGCCCAGCGCACCCCAGGCTATGCCGTAACGCGCCTGGTTCAGGCAGCCGAGCGGTCCTTTAAGCCCCGCAACATTTGGCAAGAGGTTTTCTTTAGGCACTTTAACATGATCGAATACCAGCTCGCCGGTCGCCGAAGCCCGCAGCGACCACTTATTATGTGTTTCGGGCGTGGTAAAGCCTTCCATTCCGCGTTCAACGATCAGGCCGCGTATTTTGCCATTCTCATCCTTTGCCCATACAATGGCAATATCCGCAAACGGCGAATTGGATATCCACATTTTGGCGCCGTTCAATACGTAGTGATCGCCGGCATCTTTAAAATTGGTTTCCATGCCGCCGGGATCTGATCCATGGTCAGGTTCTGTCAAACCAAAACAACCCATCAATTCGCCGGTAGCCAGTTTGGGCAGGTATTTCTTCTTTTGTTCTTCCGATCCATAAGCATAGATGGGGTACATCACCAGCGAACCCTGTACTGAGGCAGTAGAACGTATTCCAGAATCTCCGCGCTCAATTTCTTGCATGATAATGCCGTATGACATATAATCCAGCCCCGCGCCGCCATATTCAACCGGCACGGTAGGCCCGAATGCGCCAATCTCGCCTAATCCTTTAACAAGTTGATGTGGGAATTCTGCACGTTGCGCATAATCTTCGATGATCGGGCTAACTTCCTTTTTAACCCAGTCGCGTACAGAGGAGCGGATCAATTTATGTTCGTCGGTCAGCAGTTCATCTACCAGGTAATAATCAGGCGATTCGTACAGGTCTTTCTTGGGCATAGTGTATTTAATTGGTGCGCAAAGATAGGCTTTTTTGATTTCGGATTTCGGAATTTTTGAATGCGGATTGCGGAAGGTCGAATGCGGAAGGCGATTACGGAAACGGCATCTTATCCGACATTCGAAATAAATAAGTCCGATCCCGATAGCTATGGGACCGAAATAAAAAATACCTTTGGCTTATGATCACCATCGCCATACACGGAGCTGAGTTTTTTGCACATCACGGATTTTATGCTGAAGAACAAAAGCTGGGGACAAAGTTTTTGGTTGATGTTGAAGTTGGTTTTGTGCCCGCAGCAGGTCTTAAGGCAGATAAGATTGCCAATACGGTTGACTATGAGCAGCTTTATGATATAGTTTGCCTGCAAATGAAGCATCCCCGTAAGCTGATAGAAACCGTTGCGCAAGCCATCGCTGAGGAAATAAAATTAAAATATCCTTTTATAGATAGTGTAAAAGTGGTGTTGAAGAAATTGCATCCGCCGATGGGCGGGCGCGTAGATCATTCCAGCATTACGATTATCGTCTGAACAGGATTATCAGGATTTTGTAGATTAGCAGGATATTTGTGTTTCAATTAGAAATTATTTAGATTTTCAACCGTAGCGATGGGTTTTAAACCCATCGCCACTATCAAGGAATTATACATACTCGAAATTAAAACCGTGTTTTCAAAAATAACGTCCGATATACTATCCTTCATCCAAGCCATTGTGGGCGCCGAAAACGTCATCACTAACCACGATGCCCTTAAAAAATACAGCCACGACGAAACCGAGGACCTGCATTACTACCCGGAAGTTGTGGTAAAGCCTGGATCGCCGGACGAAATAGCGGCGTTGGTAATACTTTGTAATGAAAAAATGATCCCGATAACGCCGCGCGGGGCAGGCACCGGTTTGGCGGGAGGCGCTTTGCCCATTATGGGTGGTATATCGTTGGCGATGGAACGGTTTAATAAAGTGTTGCAAATAGACGAGCAAAACCTGCAGGCCACTGTGGAGCCTGGTGTAATTACTGAAGTATTTATGGACGCCGTTGCTGCAAAAGGATTGTTATATCCTGTAGATCCGGCCAGCAAAGGCAGCTGCTTTATCGGCGGTAATGTATCCCACGGTTCCGGAGGGCCAAGGGTGGTTAAATATGGCACCATTCGCGAGTATATCCTTAACCTGCAGGTTGTGCTGCCTTCGGGCGAGATTATTTGGACGGGCGCCAACACCCTTAAGTACTCATCCGGTTACAACCTTACCCAGTTAATGATCGGTTCCGAAGGTACCCTGGGTATCATCACCAAAATTGTGACGAAACTTATCCCACGGCCGACGGCTGATGCCTTGCTGTTGGCATCGTTCGCATCTCTTGATGACGCGGCGGCTGCGGTTTCAGCCATTTTCCGCGCGGGCATAGTGCCGTCTGCCCTGGAATTTATGGAACGGAGAGGAGTAGAGTGGGTAAAGGAACATGATGGCATCATGTTCGATTTAAAAGATGGTATTGAAGCCTTTTTGCTGATTGAAGTTGACGGCACCAACCAGGAAGTCATTTTTTCTGATTGCGAAAAGATCAACATGGTGCTGGAAGAATTTAACTGCCAGGATGTCTTGTTTGCCGATACTTCGGCGCAAAAGGAAGAGTTGTGGCGAATGCGGCGCACAATGGCCGTTTCCGTAAGATCAAATTCGATATTCAAGGAAGAAGATACCGTTGTGCCGCGTGCCAACCTGCCGCAATTAATTAAGGGGATTAAAGAAATAGGCCGTAAATATGGCTTCGAAACCGTATGTTTTGGCCACGCGGGCGATGGAAATGTTCATACCAATGTGATCAAAGGTAATATGAGCGATGACCATTGGAATAATAAACTGAAAGACGGCATCCGCGAAATATTTGAACTAACGGTATCACTCGGCGGTACCATTTCCGGCGAGCACGGCATCGGCCTGGTGCAAAAAGAGTTTATGGCGATAAAATTCACCGAAACGCATTTTGCCCTGTGGCGGGGGATAAAGAATGTGTTTGACCCGAATGGCATTTTAAACCCGGGCAAGATATTTTAATTTCGGTCCCGATAGCTATCGGGATCGGATGTTCCATTTCGGATTTATTGTAATTTTAAAATTGATTTAACAATTCACTAACACACTAATTGACGACCCTCTTACATATATCTGACGACGACCTCATAAAAGTAGGCCTGGCGGTATTGTGCGGCGGCCTGCTGGGGCTCGAGCGCCAATACAAAAACAAGATTGCCGGTTTTCGTACCATTATCCTGATCTGCCTGGGTTCGGCGCTGTTTACCATCGTTGCGGAAAAGTCGGGTAATTTGGCGGCCATGAATATCGTAACAGGTGTGGGTTTCATCGGCGCCGGGGTTATTTTTAAAGACAATGTAGGCGTGAGTGGTTTAACCACCGCAGCCGTCATCTGGATATCGGCTGCCATCGGGATGGTGATCGGTTCCGACAAATATCTTTTGGGTATTGTTGCAACTGCTGTTGTTTTGGTCGTTTTGGTAGCCTTTAGCATTTTGGAGAATTATATTGACAAAATCCACCGCGATAAATTATTTGTACTCGAGTTTACCAATGGGGATTTTGAGAACCTGGAACATATCCGCCGATTGATTATTGCGCACCACTTAACGTTTAATACCGTTAGTATATCCAAAAAGGATGGCTGCATGCAAGCCGCTATTTGGGTAACCGGCCACAAAATGAACCTGTCAAAGCTGGCGGAGACACTTTTGAAAATGCCGGAGATCAAGTCTTTTTAAAGTTGGTAAGCATGAAACGCAGATGGTTTATTTTGCTGACTTTGATTTTTGCGGGTTCCTGCGCAAGTGCGCAATTCAAATTTAAAAATGACCGGGATTTCAGGTATTATAGTGACAGTGTAAACAAGTTTGCTAAGATACCACCGCCTGATTTTTCAAAGATCGATTTTCAAATGCGGTTCTTCGTTATAAGTTACGCCAATTTCCCAAATGCTATCTACATTTTCAACCATAAACAATCCGGCGATTGGGCTTTAAAACGTTATCGCTTTTGCTCATTTGATATGCAAAATTTCGCTAATTTGAGTACAGATAGCCTGGTAGTCAGCGGCTCGTGGAAGAGCCGTTGGGACACTTTATTAAAAACCCATATTTTAACTTTACCGCCCGGAGCTGGCGTGGAAAAGCGGTGGCGGGAGAGGAATGGCATGGTGATCGCAATTGCCGATGGAGTGGGTTACCGGATTGAATTACTAACCAGTCATAAACGACGCAGGTATAGTTATGGTAATCTTGAAGGCATACTAAACCAAACGAATACTGACAACCAGGAATTTGTAGACTTTGTCCATATCCTTCATGTTTTAAATGATGAAACCAAATATGCACAGGCACCGGCGGTGCGATGCCCCTGAAGGCTTTTATAGGTTAAAACAGTAAATTAAAAGCATGAAAAAAATCAGCTTCTTTTTGTTCATCTTTTTAAGCATTGGTTCGTCCTATGCGCAACCTGAGCGAAGTTTTGCTGTTTCCAATACGTACGATGTTATTGTCTACGGCGGCACAGCGTCGGGCGTTATGGCTGCTTATACTGCCAAACAAATGGGCAAATCAGTTTTGCTGATCGAACCCGGCAATCGCATAGGTGGCTTAACAACCGGTGGACTTGGCTATACGGATATCGGCAATAAATACGCTATTAAAGGGCTTTCCCTTGATTTTTACCGCAGGGTTGGTCGGCATTACGGCGCCTTTGAACAATGGGTTTTTGAGCCGCATGTGGCGGAAAATATTCTTTTGGATTACTTAACAAAAGCAAACGTGCAGGTGGTCTATTCGTACCGGATCATTTCGGCTACGATGTTTAATGGGAAGATCCGGTCGATAACAGTAGATAATGGGGCTCGGCCATCTTCAAAAACCAATAAAGTGGTCAGTGCCAAAGAATTCATCGATTGCAGCTACGAAGGCGACCTGATGGCCAAAGCCGGCGTATCCTACACCATCGGCCGCGAAGACAATAAGCAATACAACGAAACCTATAACGGCTCGCAGCTAAGGGACAAACACCAGTTTCCGGATGGGGTAGACCCCTATAAAATTCCCGGTCACCCGGAAAGCGGCCTGCTTTGGGGCATCAGCGAAAACAAATTGCTGCCCGACGGAACAGGCAACAAAATGGTGCAAACCTATAATATCCGGGTTTGCCTGAGTAAAGACCCTGCCAACAGTATTCCGATCACACAGCCGGAAGATTATCAGCCCGAACGGTATGAGCTGCTGCTGCGCCTGATGGAAAAGAAGCCCATTGCCCATCTCGAAAGCCTGATGACCACCAGCGAAATGCCCAATCACAAGACGGACATCAACAATAATGGCCCGTTTTCGACAGATATGATCGGCATGAGCTGGAATTACCCTGAAGCCAGTTATACAGAACGCGATTCTATTTTTAAAGCGCATGTAAATTATACCAAAGGCTTTTTCTACTTCATCGGCCATGATCTGCGAGTGCCGGAAAACCTGCGGAAAGAAATGCTGCAATACGGTTATCCCAAAGACGAATACCTCAATACTGATCATTTTACCACCCAAATGTACGTGCGCGAAGCACGTAGGATGATCGGCCAATATGTGATGACCCAGGCCAATTGCCAGGGAAAAGAAACCATTACCGACGGCATCGCGCTGGCCGCCTACACCATGGACTCGCACAATGCCGAGCGCCTGGTAGTAAACGGCTTGGTAAAAAACGAAGGCGATGTGCAAATAGGAGGGTTTGGTCCGTACCCGATCTCATACCGGAGTATCACGCCAAAGGCTGATGAGTGTACCAACCTGCTGGTGCCCGTTTGTTTATCTGCCTCGCACATTGCTTATGGCTCCATTCGAATGGAACCGGTATTTATGATGCTGGGACAATCGGCAGCAGTAGCAGCTTGCATGGCGATAGACGGCAAATGCGCTGTACAGCAAATCAATGTACAAAAATTGCAGGCTGAACTTAAAAACAACCCGCTGGCCGATGCCAGCACGCCCGAGATTTTGGTGGATAATGATGATGCAGCGGGGGTAACAATAAAGGGTGAGTGGAAAAGAATGCCAAATTACGAAGGATGCTACGGTCCTTCAGTGCTGCTGGACACTTCGTCAAACACAACCGGTGATTTTGTGTGTTTTACTCCGTCTATCAAAAAAGAAGGAAATTACAATGTATATGTTTACGTTGAAAAGCCACCGGGCGCCACTTCTCGTCTAAATATTGAAGTGAATGACGGCATAAACCAAAAGCCAATCGACCTCGACCTAAATAAAATCGCCATAAAAGGCCAAACCGAAGGCGAGTGGGTACTGGTAGGTAAATTCCATTTTTCAATCGGAAATAAAGCCTTTGTGTCTATTTCTGGCAAAAATGCCGCTGGCAACATACTGGCGGATGCCGTGCTTTTTATCCCTGAATAAGTCTTACCGTAGTTAACTTAATCAACCTAACCAACTTAATCTAACTTAATCAACTCCCTCAATTCGTATTCAAAATCAACCCCGGCTCATCGTATTCGATCATCCGTGTGCGTTCTGGCTGCGGAATAGAAACAGATTTATTCGCTTTGTAATCATAGCTGATCAGCACTGATTTTCCGGTGGTGCATATCTCTTCGCCGTTTGGGGTTGCTTTTACAAGTATATGCATCATATCAAAACTGCTGTTGCCGATGCGGCTGGTGCGTACATAACAATGTATTTCGTCATGCAGCATAATCGGTTTGTGGTAGGTCACTTCTGAGCGGCCTACAATGATCCCGCTTTCGCTCCAGTCCCATTTTATCGCCTCGTGAAAATACCTTAGCCGCGCTTCTTCGAAGTAAGTGAGGTAGATTGCGTTGTTCACATGCCCTACGGCATCGATATCCGAAAAGCGCTTGGCTATCGGGGTTTTGTATTTATAATCTGTTAGTTTTTCAGCCATTGTGCGCCATTTTGTCGTCTAAAAATAAATATTGCAGACAGATTGTCTGCTGAAACAGTGTTTTTACGCGCTGGTATAACACTTGATGAATCTGCTGCGAAGATAATTAAAAGAAAAACCTTAGGAGGATACAAAAATGACATTAGTAAAATTTGCAAACGGACACAAAAACCATGCGGTTAACCCATTCTTCAGCGACGTATTTGATTCGATCCTGAACGACTCGTTTTTAAGCGATAAATTGGCCAGCCGCGTACCTGCTGTGAACATTTCAGAAACTGAAAACGAATTTCACATCGAAATGGCTGCCCCCGGCTTAAAAAAAGAAGATTTTAAGATTGCCCTCGACAAAAACGTATTAACCGTTTCGGCCGATAAGAAAGCCGAAAACGTTGAAGAAGGCAAAAAATTCAGCAAACGCGAATACAGCTACAACTCGTTCACCCGCTCATTTACCCTGCCAGAAGTTGCCGATCACGGCAAGATCGAGGCTGAATACAACGACGGCGTGTTGAACCTAAAAGTAGCTAAGAAGGAAGAAGCTAAAGTTCAGTCAAGAGAAATTGCTGTAAAGTAATTGTCTGAACCATGATTTTTAGGATTGAAGGATTACCAGGATAAAATCGTACAAATCCTTTAATCCTAAAAATCTTAGTCCGAAATAAAAAAGAAATGTTTTCATAATAAGTTGGTTTAGTTTGAGAAGGCCGCTCCGCGAGGAAGTGGCCTTTTTTATGGACCGCCAATTTTCTAATTAACTTTTTCGATAATACAAGTACCGCCTATGTTCTTGGAAGATAAACTCTGACAATAATATCGGTTGCCTTTCCATGCTGTAATTCTGGTTTTATAGTAGCTTCCATCTTTGACACCATACAAGGAATATTCACTGCTATTATCCCATTTAATCTTAAACTCAAGTTTAGAATGGTCATCTTCTTCAATGTCTGTATCAATTGTTCTAACGATTTTAACGCCTTGATCGCTGTCCACATACTTAAATATACCGGTTTTAAAAATACTTGGGATTTTGTACGCGCCTTCATTGGGAATAACAAACCAATTTGTATCTAATTTGCTTTGACAATTAACCTTTTGTAAAAAATCTTGCATTGGTTTTTTGTCTCCGTCGGTTGATAGGATAATGGAAGGAATTGTAATTCCGCTGGTTTTATAAAAGTCAATAAATATTGCTTTATTACCGGAAGGATAAACAATCATTATTAAATTGCCGGTTTCTTTATCATAAAAATTAAGCCATTCTCTCCCCGATGACGCTGTGGCCTGGACAACGTAACAATCATAGTGATTAAATTTATGGTCAGCAAGCCGTTTAAATTTATACCCCAATTTTTTATAACCATAGTCGATAGATATAAAGCATTGCAATAACAATTCTTCAAGCTTTACCGGATCGATTATTTTTTGAACACTTTCATTTTTTATGATTACTGCTCTGCCATGATTGTAAATTGTTGTTGCACTTTCATAATTAACACCCAAGGTGCTAATGTAATATTTGTCAAATCCACTTCTTTTAACGGCAAATGATAGTGTATCTCCTTCCGGCGTGGCGATTTTGGATATAAAGTCTATTGAAGTAAGTGAATCAAGCAATCTTTCTCCGCCGCAATTATCTATTGATCTATTAACAATTGATTCTGCTGTGACACTATCAATTTTAACCTGCGCTGAAGCCTCACTCATAATTAAAACAAACAGAAATACGAGTTGAAATTTATTTGCACAATTCATATAGGGATTATTTTGGTAGTTGTTTATTCAAACTAATAGGCAAGTCAAATCCGAAATCGAACATCCGAAATCCGAAATCCCCTCAATCCCGCATATTGATATACTGCAAGGGCTGGCCATAATCACCTTTTCTGCATAAAGCAATCACCGCCTGCAGATCATCTATCTTTTTGCCCTGCACCCGCACCTGGTCGTCCATAATGGAGGCCTGTACTTTTAAGCCGCTGTCTTTTATGACCTTAACAATCTTTTTTGCCGCTTCTTTATCAATACCTTCTTTAATTTTTATTTCCTTTCGGATCATGTTGCCCGATGCATACTGTTCCTTGCCGAAATCCAGCGCTTTTGGGTCGAGGTTTTGTTTTACCATCCGGCTAATGATACTGTCCTGTATGGCCTTAATGCGCATATCATTTTCAGTCACCACGGTTAGGGTGTTGGTTTTTTTATCAAGGTCGATGGTACTGTTCGATCCGTGGAAATCATACCTGTTCAGGATTTCTTTTTTGGCGGTATTTACTGCATTATCAAGCGTTTGTCCGTCAATTTTACTTACTATATCAAAAGTTGGCATGGATGGTTTTCTTTGGTGAGGGCAAAGTTAGTATTTTTAGTCCGAAAGTCCGGAAAGTCGGAAAAGTCCGAAAGATTCATTTCGTGCGATGCTGAATGTTTTGGACACCCGTGAATACAAAAAATCGTCTTTACCCAATGCTCCTTCTTTCGGACTTTTCCGACTTTTCCGACTTCGGACTCAACAATAAAAACACATTAACATTCCAATCAGTTAATATTAAATTAACAATTAAATAAGCAGATTTGTAAAACCGGCTGAAAGGCCGTCTTTTATGGATAGTAAAAACGTACCTATAATTAATCGCGAGATCAGCTGGCTATATTTTAACGACAGGGTTTTGCAGGAAGCAGCCGATCCAACCGTTCCCTTAATTGACAGGATCAAGTTTTTAGCCATATTTTCATCCAATCTCGACGAGTTTTACCGCGTCAGGGTGGCAACCTTAAGCCGCCTGACCAATTTAAATGAGAAGGCCAAGGAAATTTTAGGCTACAATCCCAGGAAGATACTTAACCAGATAAAAAATATAGTGGTTCGGCAGGAACGAAAGTTTAACAACCTGTATGAGAACATTATTGTAAAGCAACTGGCCGAGGAAAAGATATTTATCCTGAACGACAAGCAGCTGAATGTGAGCAGGGGCGAATTCGTAAAACGCTATTTCAGGGAAAGGTTGCTTTCCACCCTGGTGCCGATAATGCTTCATGAAGAAATGCCTTTGCCCGAATTAAGGGACAGGGCTATTTATTTCTTTGTAAAACTCACCAAAAATAAAAAATCAAGGTTGGCGCTTATTGAGTTCCCCGATACCTTGCCCAGGTTTGTCGTGCTGCCGGAAACTAATAACCTTAAGTTTGTCATTTTGGTCGACGATATCATCCGTTATAGCCTGGAAGATATTTTCTTCATTTTCGAGCATGATAGCATCGAAGCTTTTTCCATCCAGCTTACCCGCGACGCGGAACTCGACCTGGACAAGGAAGTAAGCGAGAAGTTTATCGATTCGCTGTCCAAAAGCCTGCTTAAACGCCGAAAAGGCAAGCCCATGCGTTTACTGTACGACTCGGAAATGCCGCTGGATATGCTGAAATACCTGGTCACCCGCATGGGTCTCCATGGCGAAAGCCTCATACCGGGTAATCGGTACCATAATTTCAAAAATTTCATTTCTTTCCCAAATGTTGGCCGGGCTGAACTGGAATATGAGAAGAATGTTCCGCTGCCGGTTGATGGACTTTCCTTTGGGAGGAGCCTGATGGAGATGGTCGCAAAAAAAGATTACCTCATCAGTACGCCCTACCAGTCGTACGATTATATTCTCCATTTTTTGCGTGAAGCTGCGATCGACCCGAAGGTTAAAGAGATCAGCATCGCCGTTTACCGCCTGGCCGAAAATTCACGGATAATACACGCACTCATCAACGCCGCCAAAAACGGCAAAAAAGTGAGTTGCCTTGTTGAGTTGCGCGCCCGGTTTGACGAGCAAAACAATATCACCTGGAGCCGGCGCCTGGAAGAAGAAGGGGTAACGGTGCTTTATGGCATCGAGGGATATAAGGTCCACTCAAAAATATGCCTTGTTTCGCGGCTCGAGAAGGGCAAAGTGGCTTATTATGCCTGCCTGTCGACCGGGAATTTCAACGAAAAGACCGCCCAGCTTTATGCGGACCATACCCTGCTGACAGCCGATAAACGGATCACTGCCGACCTGGTAAATATTTTCAGGGCGCTGAGCAAAAACCTGCTGCCCAGGAGCCTTAAAAGCCTCATCGTTTCGCCCATCGATGCCAGGCCCGCGATTTACAAGCTGATAGACAACGAAATAAAGAATGCAAAGGCCGGCAAGGAAGCTTATATGATCCTTAAAATGAACAGCCTGGCTGACGAACAATTGGTGGCCAAGCTGTACCAGGCAAGCAATGCGGGCGTGAAAATTAAGATGATCATCCGCGGCATGTGCTGCCTCATTTCGGGTTTGAAAGGGTACAGCCAAAACATCGAGGTGATCAGTATCATTGATAAATACCTGGAACATTCGCGTGTCCACATTTACTGCAACGGGGGCAATGAGCTGATTTACCTTACCTCGGCGGATTTTATGACCCGCAATATCGATACCCGTGTGGAGGTTGGCTTCCCGGTATATGATGCAGATTTGAAAAAAGAGGTCAGGGACATCATTAACCTCCAGCTGGAGGACAACACCAAATCGCGCGAAATAAATGCCCATAATACCAACAAATATCACAAAAACGACTCAGGCATACCGCAGCGCGCCCAGGTTGACATTTACAATTACCTGAAGTTTAAAAACAAATAAAAATTGAGATACGCCGCTATTGACATAGGTTCAAATGCAGTAAGGTTACTTATTGCCGATATTATCGAAAACAACGCTTCCGTTTCCTACAAAAAGAATACATTGGTTCGCGTTCCCCTTCGGTTGGGCGACGATGCCTTTTTGGATCACCGGCTTTCCGAACGAAAGATAACCGACCTGCTGAAAACCATGCAGGCCTTTCGTAACCTGATGGACGTATACAAAGTGGTTGACTACCAGGCGTACGCCACTTCGGCAATGCGCGAAGCAAAAAACGGGGAAGAGATAGCAGCGCGGATAAAAAGCGAAACTAATATCGAGCTGGAGATTGTGAACGGCCAAAAAGAGGCCTCTATCATCTATTCCAGCCATGTGGAGGAGAATATCGATAAAACTAAAAATTACCTGTACATCGATGTGGGCGGCGGCAGCACGGAATTGTCCCTGTTTTCGGCGAGTGACTTATGGGCGTCAAAATCTTTCAACATCGGCACTATCCGGATGCTGGATAACCAGGATACCGAAGAAAGCTGGAAAGACATGACCGAATTTTTGCGCGAAAATACAAAGCCCTTCAAGCTGGTATCGGGCATTGGTACAGGGGGGAACATCAATAAATTGTACCGCATGTCGGACGAGAAAGAGGGAAGCCCTATGTCGTTTGGAAAGTTAAAGTCGCTTTACCAATATTTAACCTCATTTTCGTTAAAAGACAGGATCAACGTGCTTGGCTTGAACCAGGACCGTGCCGACGTGATCATCCCAGCCTGCGAGATATACATGACTGTAATGAAGGCGGCAAACATTAAAAATATTTATGTGCCGACGGTAGGCCTGGTGGATGGCATCATACAAACTTTGATCGAGAAACATCATACCAAATGAGTTAAATTTATTTTAACAAATTATTTAAAAATTAACAAAACTGTTTCTATATTTGTGATGCCCTCTCAAAGGGCATGTTTTTCATAGGTAGATGTAGGGTCGAGTACTTGTTATTCGACCCTTTTTTATTAGCATAATTTTAACCGGCGAGGATTTATGGATTCGGAGCGAAAGAGAAAGATCGTTATTGCCGTTACCGGTGCCAGCGGTTCGATATATTCAAAGCTTTTACTGGATAAATTGCAACAGTTGGCCGGGCAGATCAGTGAGGTGGCCGTCGTGATGTCCGACAATGCCAAACAGGTTTGGAAACTGGAGTTGGGCAACGAAGACTATACGAAATATCCTTATAAGTTTTATGCCAAAACCGATTTCATGGCGCCTTTTGCTTCAGGATCAGCACGTTTTGATACGATGGTGATCGTTCCCTGCTCCATGGGCACCATGGGAAGAATAGCTGCCGGTACATCAGATGATCTGATTACTCGCGCTGCCGATGTTATCCTGAAAGAACGCCGCAGACTCATCCTGGTGCCGCGTGATATGCCCTTTAACCTCATCCATATCCGCAATATGGAGACTATTACGCTGGCGGGAGGGATTATTTGCCCGGCAATACCTTCGTATTACAGCAAGCCGAAGACAATTGAAGATTTGGCAATGACTGTGGTGAATCGGGTGGTTGATTTGATAGGGTTGGAGAATGATAGTTATAGGTGGAGTGAGAGGTAATTCTCAACATTGATTTCCGATCGATTTACATTTTTTTGAACAATTATTTACCTGAGAACGCTTTTTGGTAGACTTTCATTACTAACTCTCCAATTGCCTCTTTTCTATTACTGGTTGATATAGTTGCCTTAATAAATAAATCCTTGTCACCTGATACTGGACTTTCAATAGAAATGATAATGTTGCTTTCGTTATTTCCGTCAATATCAATCCTATGATATAAGTCTTTAAAAGACTTGACACTTTTTAATTTACTACATTTATATGCCGGCCAGTCAGTTAACTTGTATTCTCTTAGGTTTTGATCCTTTAAAGTGAACATGTCGAAATTACGGAGCATTTCGTTCCCTAATTGAAAATAATCCACAGGAAACGTAAGTAAAGTACAAGTGTCTTGTTCATACAAAATACCGGCATTGTTAAAGTAACGCGGAGCTATTATAATTTGCCTTTTTAAATCAGATATATAAATAGTAACTGATTTTATTCTTTGCAGCTTAGCCTCAACCTTAGAATTTGGCTTCTTAAATAACGTTTTAATTTTAAGAAACAAACTTGATATTGGCATCTTGAATGACAGGTATTTGTCGATGAAAATAATAAAAATTAACTAAAAAACAGGTGTTGGCAAAATTTGCTATAATTAAGAGGAATTTGTTTGGGTAACTAATTTTAACATTCAAATCCGAAATCGAACATCCGAAACTATCTCTTGAGCGCAGCGAAAAATCCGAAATAATTCCCGACCTTTGCGCCCGTTAAAATGAACAGGAAAGTCGCTTTTTATACTTTGGGTTGCAAGCTGAATTATTCGGAGACTTCCTCTATTGGCCGCCTGTTTAACAACGCAGGTTACCAAACGGTGGAGTTTAGCGATACCCCGGACGTTTTTGTGATCAATACCTGCTCCGTAACCGACCATGCCGACAAAAAGTGCCGCAAGGTGGTTAAGGAGGCGTTGAAAATATCGCCGAACGCCTTTGTAACTATCGTAGGCTGTTACGCGCAATTAAAGCCAAAAGAGATTGCCGAAATACCAGGCGTGGACATGGTTTTGGGAGCGGCAGAGAAGTTCCAGCTCGTGGATCATATTACTGATCTGACAAAAAATCCCAAAACAATAATTTATAACCAGCCGGTTAGCGAAGCTAACGAGTTTATTCCGGCATGGTCGTTCGGTGACCGGACCCGTACTTTTTTAAAGGTGCAAGATGGCTGTGATTATAGCTGCAGCTTTTGTACCATCCCGCTGGCCCGAGGAAGCAGCCGGAGCGACACGATCGGGCATGCGGTTGAACAAGCGCGTGAGATTGGAAGGTCTGGAGTTAAAGAAATCGTGCTAACAGGCGTAAACCTTGGTGATTTTGGTATCCGCAACGGTGCGCGTGAAGACAGGTTTTTCGACCTGGTAAAAGCGCTGGATGAGGTGGAAGAGATCGAACGCATACGCATATCTTCCATCGAACCCAATTTGCTTACCGATGATATCATCGAATTTGTAGCGCAGTCAAAACGTTTCATGCCGCATTTCCATATCCCCCTGCAATCCGGGGCCGACAAAATACTGGGCCTGATGCGCCGCCGGTATAAAAGAGAATTGTATGCTAACCGGGTGGCTAAAATAAAAGAGCTGATGCCCGATTGCTGTATCGGCGTGGATGTGATCGTGGGATTCCCCGGCGAAACACGGGAAGATTTTATCGACACCTATAATTTTTTGAATGAGCTGAACGTTTCGTACCTGCACGTTTTTACTTACTCGGAAAGAGAAAATACGCCGGCGGCGGAGATGAAAGGTTCAGTGCCTGGGTCAACCCGTGCCGAGCGGAGCAAAATGCTGCATATTTTGTCGGATAAAAAGCGCCGCGCATTTTATGAAACCCAGCTAAACAAAACGGACGAAGTATTGTTCGAGGGAGATATAAAGGATGGGTTTATGCATGGCTTTACGCGCAACTATGTAAAAGTAAAAACGAAGTTTGACCCGGTACTGGTTAACGAATTGAAAGCTGTTCAATTAATACAAATTTCACCGGATGGTGATGTCGAAATAGCTGAAATCGAAGAAATATTTGCGCATTAACCCTATATTGCCCCTAAAAAATAACCCATGTTCCCTACGCTTTCCTCGATAATACAATATTTTACCGGTTGGAATATTCCATTGCCTTTTCAGTCCTTCGGCTTTTTTGTAGCCATTGCCTTTATTGGCGCTTACTGGGCTTTCACACAGGAATTTAAACGCAAAGAGAAACAGGGATACATCCATTCCTTTAAAAGGACTATTACCGTTGGTGCGAAAATGACGTCGACGGAATTATTCTTTAATGCTTTTTTTGGCTTCGTTTTGGGCTACAAACTGGTTGATGCTGCACTTAACTACCACGCGCTGATTGACGATACACAAGGTTTTATGTTGTCGCTAAGAGGTAACTGGATCGGCGGTATCATAGGAGCGGCAGCTTTTGCCTATTGGTCATATTACGAAAATAAAAAACAGGAGTTGCCCGAGCCTAAAGAAAAAGAAGTAACCGTGCACCCGTATGAGTTAATGGGCAGTATTTTGCTTTGGGCGGCCATATTTGGTTTTGCCGGCGCTAAAGTTTTCAATGCCCTTGAGAATTGGGGTGAATTTGTAGCACATCCCGTGGACATGCTTGTTGGGTTTAGTGGCCTAACCTTTTATGGCGGGTTGATTTGTGGCGGCGCTGCCGTATTATACATTGCCCATAAACATGGAATTAAGTTATTGGATATGCTGGATATTGGCGCAGCCGGAATGATGCTTTCCTATGGCCTGGGGCGCATTGGCTGCCAAATGTCGGGCGACGGCGACTGGGGCATTGATAACTATGCACCCAAACCGCATTGGCTTAGCTGGGCGCCCGACTGGATGTGGTCATTCAAATTCCCGCATAATGTTAATGATCTGGACAAGGACCAGGTGATGCAGGGGTTTTCTAAAATGGCCGTGGTAAACGGCAAATACGTTGAAACCTGCAAATATTGTCATGAACTTCTCGTCGGTGTTTTCCCCACGTCGTTTTACGAATCTGTAATATGTATTCTGCTATTCATCTTCCTTTGGAGTATCCGGAATAAAATAAAGGCACCCGGTGTATTATTTGGCATTTATATGATCCTTGCCGGCGTGGAACGGTTTTTTATCGAATTGATACGCGTCAATACCAAATACCATGTTTTTGGCATCAGTTTTACCCAGGCCGAGCTGATATCAATATTAATGGTTTTGGGCGGCGTAACCCTATGCTTTACACAAATGAATAAGAACAAGAAAGTGACGAGGGTGCAGCATGGCTAATCCTTCCCCTGGTAAAAAAATACTCAACAACCAGGTTGCCAGGTTCATATTTTCGGCCGGGGCTGGCTTTTTGGTGGATATCGGGTTATTTTACCTGCTCTCCCATAATCTCGACCCAAAAAAACGCTCACATTTTCTATTTTTAAACGTCCACAATTATTGGATATTTTTCTCTGTGTCTTTTTTTTCTGGTGTTATCGTCAACTTTCTGATCACACGTTACCTGGTCTTCACCGAATCGACAACATCATTTGCAAAGCAGTTTAGCCGGTTTATAGCGGTTGCCGTGCTGGGTTATTTTGCCAACCTGGCAGTACTGACATTTTTTACCGAAGCACTTCATTTTTATCTTCCCGTGGCACGGATCACCGCAGCGCTAAGTTTATTCTTTGCCAGCTTTTTTATACATAAATTCTTTTCGTTCAGCCTCGCGCTCAGGCATCAAACGCCCGGGAAAATTAAAAGATAGTTAACACGAATATTCACGAATAAAATCAAATTTACACGAATGCGTGTTTGGTTGATTTGTGTCTGTATATTTAGTCGCTTTGATTTGTGTTCATTCGCCTGAATTCGTGAAAATTCGTGTTAATTAAATTCGTGTCCATTAATATACTATGTTAGAGCAATTAACTGAAAGTGTTATCACCGTAGCCAAAGAAGCCGGATCATTTATCCGTGAGCAACGCAAAACCTTTAGCGCCGACAAAATCGAAATAAAAGGATTAAATGACCTGGTTTCCTACGTCGACAAAACGGCTGAACAAATGATCGTTGCCGCCCTGGAAAAACTTTTACCGGAAGCTGGCTTTATTACCGAAGAAAAAACGATTAACCGAACCGGTGAACGTTATAACTGGATCATCGATCCGCTTGACGGCACCACTAACTTTATCCATGGTTTGCCGGTTTATTCCGTAAGTATCGCCTTACAGGAACGGGATGAACTGGTAATAGGTGTGGTTTATGAAATTAACCAGGATGAATGTTTTTACGCCTGGAAGGATTCACCAGCCTTTCTAAACGGGAGGAAAATAAAAGCAAGCGCCAGCGACTCTATCAGCAAAAGCCTGCTCGCAACGGGTTTTCCCTATTATGACTTCACCAAACAGCCTGCTTATATTGCTTTATTTACCGAATTGATGAAAAGCTGCCACGGCCTGCGTCGCCTCGGCTCAGCCGCTGTTGATTTGGCTTATACCGCATGCGGCCGGTTCGATGCCTACTATGAATATAACCTGAATGCCTGGGATGTGGCGGCCGGCATACTAATTGTACGGCAGGCAGGAGGAGATGTGGTAAACTTTAAGGG
>Ga0302140_10003348_pt1 | contig 20575 bp, 18 predicted proteins | sample I_Bog_E1_1_FD_202095 | JGI IMG/M metagenome (GOLD analysis project Ga0302140, IMG submission 202095) | Peat permafrost microbial communities from Stordalen Mire near Abisko, Sweden - I_Bog_E1_1 | ecosystem: Environmental > Terrestrial > Soil > Wetlands > Peat | place: Sweden: Abisko, Stordalen... | reverse complement strand
ATTGGCGACGATCCGCTCGGAACGCACTTTTTCTAGCGGGCAGACCTTTTCCTTTGTTGCAAAGAGAATCGATTCCCCACGTCGCCGTCAGCCGTCTAAGGGATATTCCCCCGCCTTCCTTGTTGCAAGAAGGCTTCATCCCAAGGAGATCGGATTGCACATGAGAAGGGATTCGGCAATGGCACAAGAATCAACCTCCCTGCTTTCTAATTGGCGTTCTCTGTTTGGACTGTGCTTGATTGTTGCATTCTGGTCTCCAAGCACGTTGGCACAGTCCGCAGAGGAGATGATGGGAGTCAAAGAAGGTCACTGTTCGATCGCGCAAGGCACAGTTGATGGCAAGACATTTGCCTGCATGGTTTGGGACCATGATCCCGCGAGGTTCTCTGATCCGACCCAAATCGAGATATACCGTCGCCACAGGCGGATATGCACGATTGAGCCTGGAGGTCCAATACGCGAATGGCATTTCTGGCGGGAGGGAAAAGAGCTTGCCGTTTACTACGGGACGAAAGATGGGCTCGGAACCCATGCGTTGTACAGGGCGAGGACAGGACAGCAGGTTGATCACGTGCTGGGATCGCCGCAACCTCGCAGTTTGCCGCAGTGGAGCAAGAGCCAATCGCAGCTTGCCGAGGAGTCGCTGCCTGAAGGCGTCGCCTTTTCGCAGCAACAGACGTTGTGGGTTCTCAAGGTCATGAGCGAAATCGGTAGCGTTCGCGCAGGAATGACCCGCAAGGAACTGCTGAAAGTATTCGGGGAAGAGGGCGGCCTCTCCACAAGAACGAATCGAACCTATGTCTACAAGGGATGCCGCTACATCAAGGTGAACGTAGTCTTTTTAAGGGTTGATGCGGATGAACAGGAGAGTGCTGACGACAAGATCGTCAGTATCTCAGGCCCTTATCTCGCCTACGCGATCATGGATTAACGCTGTCCATGCGAAATCCCCATCCCGATGACGGTGCATTGCTGGTTCTGGATGTATCACCGGCAACTCGGCAGTTATGTTTGAGTAAACATCCAGTCGTGTAGTTAGCGTGGGAGTTGATGGTGTCGCTTCTTGCGCGATTGTCTGACGGTGCAACGTTGCATCCGATGGCGGCATATCGTTGTACTGGGTGGGGAAATTGACGGCATTCAGGCGAGCATCGGGTTTTCTGCAGGGACTCGAGCGGAGGCGATTTCGGCTAGCGGGGTGAGTCTGAGTGCAACGAAGAACAAAAGCGGATTCTTCGACTCACCACCCCCGAACTGAAATACGTTCGGGGCCCCGTTCACTCCTCATGAACAAGGCTGGTTTAGGGTCGAGGTTTCCCGCCCTTGCGATAGAAAAAAATCGCAAGAACGGGGCACGGAGCTTTTGCGGCGGTCCGGCACTGGCTACTGTGAATCGCCGACGGGATGCGGCGGGCAGGGCTTAATTCCGGCGACGTGTTATTCTGCGGAGGTTGGACCGGGCATGGAACGTGGAGGGGATTTTCGTGAAGCTTAGGAAGTACTCGAGCCTCGTGGGTCAGTGCGCTGCAGCCGTTATCCTGCTCGGGCCTTTGAGCTTGCTTGCGCAGCTTTCCGATCTTCCGATCAAAGCGGGCCTCTGGGAGACGCAAGTTAGCGTAAACCATGGATCGCCGATTGCGGGGCGGTCTTGTTTCTCTGCCGGGACGACGCTTGGCGATTATTTGACGGCCACCAACAAGGCGGTCTCCGGCACGCAATGCAGCGTCGCCAACAAAGCACAAACTGCGCACGGCATCGCCTACGACACCGCATGTAACGGACCGAGTCTGTCGTCCAAGGGGCACCTCGACTTCCAATTGGCCGATGCGGAGCACTTCAGCGGGACAAGCCACACGACGGTGACGGGTACTACTCACGGGTCGCCGGCGAACATGGAGATCGATAAGGCGTTTACCGCGAAGTTTGTGAGTTCGGACTGTGGCAGTGTCAAGCCGGTGGTGGTACCCTCTTGGTCGACCCATTAGGCGTTCGTCGGGAACTGGTCTCACAGGTCCTGGATAGCCATCTACTCGGCAGTTGTGTTTGAGTAAACATCCCGTCGTGCATTCGGCATGGGTGATGCTGGTGTCGCTCCGTATCAACAAGGCTGGTTGAGGGTTGAGGTTTCCCGCCCTTGCGATAGAAAAAATCGCAAAAACGGGGCACGGTGCATTTTTTGGCGGATATTGCAAAGCGTTCATGACGGGCGTAGCTCAAAGTGGTGAGTCGTGCTGCTCAGAATGGCAGCCTCTATTTTTGTTATGAAATTTAGAGACAGGACACCAGCGCGCCGCGAATTACATTGCCGGCCGTAAGTCTGTATGCACAAAGTCGTCGCCCTTGTAGAGGATGGGTTCGCGTTTTTCGCGGGCTAGGGCGTAGCTGAAGCAATCGCCGAAGTTGAGGTTGGCGGGGTGGCCGCTGCCTTTGCCGTAATCCTGATAGGCTTTGCGGGCGATGCGGGCATGATCGGCTGTGACGGGCTCGATGACCATTCTCGAAAGCTCCACAATTTCGTCAAATCGAGCGCTCACTTTTGGGTCGCGAAACTTATCTGCCACCATTGAAGCTTCGAAGAGGGTTCCCGCAGAGATGCGAACGGACTGTGTCTTTTCGATTGTCTCTGAGAAGGCCTGGGCTTCGGGTTCATTCCGCAGGATTGCAATCAAGGCCGACGAGTCAACGATCATTTGGGCAGGCCTGTTTCATCTTCGTAAAGTTCGTCGAAGAGTTCTTTGGTTGTCCGGCCATCGTTCATGAGCGGTCCGGTTTCGCGAGCAATTTCCATTAGTTTGGCGGCGAGCCCCCGCCTGGCGATTTGGCCTTCAGTTTGCGCCCTATCCCGTTCGAGAGTCTCCCGCGCGGCTTGGGTGATCGCGGTTACCAGGCTTAAGCCTCTGTGGTTTGCTAGCTCGCGGACTACTCGCTCCGTCTCTTCGTTTTTGATGCTCAGCGGCATACAATTACTCCTTTCTACCATTTTATTCTACCATTCTACCATTTGGAATCGAGGTTTGGGTTGGGGCAATTGAATGGAGGCGGTCAATTGGGAGGCGGAAGGTTCACCGCGTGCCCTCCGGGACGCGAGAGGAGGGTAGCGGCATAGTCCCAGGGGTGCGCTGCGCTTCCCCTGGGCTATTTTCGTTCCTTCCCTCCGGGAAGACGGATCTCTGTTTCGGAGAATGGATGGAACCTCCTCAGGAAAGAGATTCTTTATGCGTTTTCACTGTCGATTGGGCTACCTGACGGAGGTCAAACGCGGCAAATGCCCTAAGCTAGAACTATGAACGAGTTGAATTTGGGGACTGTGGCTGGGGACGACGGGATTTTCGATTTTCTGGTGGTGGGGGCGGGGCCGACCGGGCTGGCTTGCGCGATTGAGGCGCAGAGGGCTGGGTTTCGCGTGGTGGTGGTGGATAAGGGATGCGTGTGCAATTCGCTGTTTCACTACCCGGCGCACATGACGTTTTTCACGACGCCGGAGCTGCTGGAGATTGGGGATATTCCTTTTCCCAGCCCCAATCCCAAGCCGAGCCGCAACGAGGCATTGCAGTATTACCGGCTGGTGGCGGCGTATTACAAGCTGGACGTGCGGCAGTATCATCGCGTGATTCAGGTGAACGGCAGCGACGGGGACTTTACGGTTCACACAGAAGACCGGTTTGGCCGGCCAGGTGTGCTGAAGGCGCGCAAGCTGGCGCTCTCAACGGGGTATTACGATTTGCCCAATTCCATGCACATTCCGGGCGAGAATCTGAGCAAGGTTCATCACTACTACAACGATCCGCACCCGTTCTTCGAGATGGATGTGGTGGTGATCGGTGGGAAGAATTCGGCGGCGATTGCGGCGCTGGAACTGTGGCGGAGCGGGGCTCGGGTGACGCTGGTGCACCGAGGGCCGGGCGTTCAGCCGCATGTGAAGTACTGGATCAAGCCGGACATTGAAAACCGGATCAAGAACGGCGAGGTCAAGGCGCTGTTCGATTCACAGGTGGTGGAGATCACGCCTGACTCAGTGGTGGTGGAGACACCCGAGGGCCGGCAAATTCTGAAGAACGACTTTGTGTTTGCATTGACGGGGTATCATCCCGATTTCGATTTTCTGGAGCGGCTGGGGGTGCGGTTTGAGGGGCCGGACCGGCTGCCGGTTTGCGACGCGGAAACGCTGGAGAGCAATGTTCCGGGGATTTACCTGGCCGGGGTGATCGTGGCGGGCTCGCGCACCAATGAGATTTTTATTGAGAATGGGCGCTTTCACGGGCGGCAGATTGCCCGGGCGCTGGCATCGAAGTTAAAGGATCGTTGAAAGTGTACGTGCTCTTGACAAAGCATCCCCTCGGGGGCTGAAGGCCAGTTGATTTTGCGGCATTGATGTACGGGCTAAAGCCCGTACCCTTCATAACTGTGACTTATGCATAGGGTTCTTAAGAGTACAAGGGAAGATAACGAGCCGATTGTGAGCGCGAGCCGACAGGCTGAGTTGACCCCAAGGGGGATTGAGGGCTTTTCTATGCGCTGGTGGCCGCGGTCGATTCGATGGCAGATGCTGGCCGGCCTGGTGCTGCTTGAGGCGCTCTCGATCGGGTTATTTGCGGCACTTCTGATCCGGCAGCAGGCCCATGAAGTGCACGAGCACATGCTGCACAGGCTGGAGCACCAGGCAAACTCCATGTCTTTGCAGGTTGCGGAGGCCTTGCAACAGCAGCGGACCGGGTGGATCGGGCTGTCCGTGAAGATGATGGGCGAGGCGCCGAGCGTGGCCTTTGCGAAGGTGACGGACCCTGCCGGCAACATCCTTTATGCTAGCCAGGGAGAGCCGGAGCAGATGGTGCTCGATCCAGTGGAGCGGGCGCAGATTCCTCTGCTGACGCCGGGCGAACCGAGGATTTTTGCCTTTGGGCGGGATCGATGGGAGGGCGTTAAGCCCATCGTGACCGGAACAGATCTGCGTGGGTTTGCCTGGGTGGAATCGGATCGCACGTGGGATTTTGAGCAGCTAAACTCGGTTCTGCGCAGCACTGCGATCTTTGGCGCCATTTGGATTGCGGCATCGGGCTTGCTGGTCTTCCTCATGGCCCGTTCCATTTCCAGGCCGCTGGCAACGTTGCATCGAGGCACGCGCGCGCTGATGAACTCTCCCGAGGACAGCGGTAGTTTTCCGCTGCCGGTGGCGGTTCATAACGAGATCGGCGACTTGATTGAGGCGTTCAACCGCATGGTGGCTTCCATTGGCGAGCAGCGGTCGGGGTTGAACGATACGCTTTCGCTGCTGGATTCGATGCTGGCCAATGCGCCCATCGGGCTGGCCTTTTTCGATCGCCGCTGCAGGTTTGTGCGGGTCAACCAAGTGTTTGCGGACATGACCGGCGTCAGCCTCAGCCGGCACCTGGGGCGGACGCTGCCGGAACTGCTGCAGCAGCCAGTGGCCCAGGAACTGGAAGACACCGTCCTCAAGGTCTTTGCAGAGGAAGCGCCGGTACGCAATCTGGAGTTGAGCGGCCAGAACGGCAAGGACGGCCGGCCCTGGACATGGCTGGCAAGTGCCTATCCGGTGCGAACCAACCCGCAGCAGGTGCGCTGGGTGGGCGTGATTGTTCTGGACGCCAGCGACCGGAAACGCAGCGAAGAAGCCCTGCGCAAGACGGAAAAGCTTGCTGCGACCGGTCGTCTGGCGGCTTCAATTGCCCACGAGATCAACAATCCGCTTGAGGCCATTACGAATCTGCTATTTCTGCTGCGCAATTTCTGCCAGCTTGAGGACCCGGCGCTGAACTACGTGGCCATGGCCGAGCATGAAGCCCAACGCATTGCCGAAATCACACAGCAGACGCTGCGCTTCTATCGCCAGTCCACCTTGCCGACACGGGCCAACATGGGCGAACTGCTCGATTCGGTACTGGCTATCTATCACGGACGCTTGAATACTCTGAATATCCACGTGGAAAAGGACTACGACGCGGAGATGGACCTGTTCTGCTTCTCCGGAGAGCTGCGCCAGGTATTCGCCAACCTGGTTGGTAACGCGATCGATGCATCTGTGGCCGATGGGCGTCTGTTGATTCGCGCACGCCACTCGCACAACTGGAAAGAGCCGGGGCAGGCGGGCGTGCGCTTTGCCGTGGCCGATACAGGAATCGGGATGGAACCGGCGGTACGCGAGCGCGCATTTGAAGCCTTCTTTACCACCAAGGAGGTTACTGGAACCGGGTTGGGGCTTTGGGTGAGTCTCGAGATCATCGTGAAGCACGGCGGGCTGGTGCATGTGCGCAGCCGTACAGGCCAGGCTTCAGGGACAGTGTTTGAGATATTCATTCCGGACGACCCGAATCTGGCTGCTCCGGCGCGGAAGACGGCCGCGGCGGCGGTGTGAGGGGATGGCTCCGGAAACGGGAAAAGCACAGCTGAGACCTAACTTAGTCCAATTCTTGCCCGGTTCATGATCGCTCGATGTCTTTTTGCTTGACTTCTGAAGCGTGACGCGCTCCACTATACACATGATCAAGAGCTTCCGGCATGCTGGTATCGAGAAATTCTTCGCTACCGGAAGCAAGGCTGGGATCCAGCCTTCTCATGCAGGGAAGCTGTCAGTTCAACTGTTTCAATTGAACCGAGCGAAGACGGCAAGCGATATGGATGCAGCCGGATGGGGATTGCATTCCCTGCGCGGCGATTTGAAGAACCATTGGGCAGTGAAGGTGAACGGCAACTGGCGCCTGACGTTCGCCTTCGAAGGCGAGAATGCGATTCTTGTCGATTACCAGGATTACCACTCAGAGGAGTGACGCGATGCGCATGCACAATCCACCGCACCCTGGCAAAGTGCTTCGGGAGTTTCTAGGCGACATTGACGTGACGACAGCGGCAAGGCATTTGCAGGTTTCCCGGGCGGCGCTGTCCCGTGTGCTCAATGGCAAGGCCGGCATCTCCGCCGATATGTCGTTGCGCCTATCAGCCGCGCTGGGGACCCACGCAGAGATTTGGTATGAACTGCAGGCCGACTACGATTTGTGGCAAGCATCGCAGAAAAAGCGGCCAAAGATCGAGCCTTTCAATCGGGCGGCTTAGACCGCGCTCGGACACGGTCAGTGGTAAGTGTCGAAATCACGCGTCGACCTTCTTCATTCCAATCGCATGGGCCCGGTCAAATGCGAACGGAGAACTTCGCCGCGTCCCTACGGGACACGAAAGCGGGATCCGACCGCTATCCCCGGACTTCGTCCGCTGGGGCGGACTGCATCCGGGGCTATTCTCGTCTCTTCCCTCCGGGAAGGGAGCAGTTCCTTCTCCGCTCAAGGCAGAAGATGGAAGCGTCTCCTGCAAAAAAATATTCTCGTACGCTTACCTATTTTGTGTGCTACAGTCAGTAACATTATGAACGGTAACACTACGGCAGGGCACGATCCGGCGGAGTTGGGCGAACTGGAGAGGAGCATTCTCTCGATCGTCTGGCGTGTGGCGTCAATCAATGCGGAACAGGTGCGCGAGGAACTGGGCCGGCCGCTGAAGGAGTCGACGATTCGCACTGTTCTGAGGCGCCTGGAAGAGAAAGGCTACTTGGTGCATTCGGTCGAGAATCGCACTTTCGTATACCGCCCTGCGCAGACGCGACAGCGCGTGGCTGGGCGAGCCGTCAAGCGCATTGTGGATTGGTTCTGCGAGGGATCGGTGGAGGCGCTGCTGGTGGGACTGGTGGACTCGAAAGTGCTGGACCGGGCGGAACTGCAGCGGCTGGCAGACCGCATCGCCCTGGCTCAAAAGACGGCTGCCGATGCAAGGACTCCTACGGAACAAAGAGAAAAAGGGGGAAGACGATGATCCCTGTTTTGATTGAAGCTGCTCTCAGGGCGCTGCTGGTGGCGATCGCGGTGTGGGCCGGATTGCGCCTCTTCCACGTGAGCAATGTTTTGGCACAAAAGGCTGCCTGGGGGCTGGTGCTGGCTTGCGCCGTGGCCATGCCGCTGGTGATGCAGTGGCGTCCAGTGCCGGATTCCTTTACGGTGCGGTTGCCTGCGAAGTCGTGGATGACTGAGAAGCCCGTGCAGGATTCTCCAAGATCCTTGCCTGTTGCAGAGGTTGTGCCGACGTCAGCGTCCCGCGGTGAATTGGCGGTTGCGCAGCCGGGGAAGTTGACTGCGTTGCCTGAGTCCGCGCCGACCAGAGGAGACCGTTTCCCGGCCCCGAGTATTTCCGCGAGCGAGTTTGCTTCAGCCAGTCCGGCTCGGCCTGCGGAGGGTCAAGTGGAAGCGAATCCCGCCGTTCGGAAAAGCACTGGTCTGGAAGCGGCAAAGCGGCTTGCGCAGCCGGGAATGCTGGCTGGAATGCTGTACCTTGCGGTTTGTGCAGTTCTGCTGATCCGGCTGGCATTTGGTCTTGGCATGGCGGTGAAGCTTTGGCTGGCTGCCGAGGTGTTTGTGACGCGGCCGGCGCTGAATCCTGAGATGGGTCTGGAAACGGGGCCGGGATTTGGCCTGCGCATGCGATTCAGTCGCGCCGTTTCTTCTCCTGTCACCATCGGTTCGGGCGTGCTTTTGCCTGCGGACTGTATTGAGTGGGATGCGGAGAAACTGCGCATTGTTTTGGCTCATGAACGCGCGCATGTCCGGCAAGGCGATTTTTATCTGCAATTGTTAGGCGGCGTTTATACCGCGGTGTTCTGGTTTAGCCCGCTGGGCTGGTGGCTCAAGCGCGAACTCTCCGATCTGGGCGAGGCCATCAGCGACCGCGCCGGATTGGAAGAAGCCAGAAGCCGGGCCTCGTACGCCCAGGTGTTGCTTGAATTCGCGGCATTGCCGCGCCCAACCGTACTAGGAGTCGCTATGGCACGCAGCAGGAATCTCTCTCATCGCATTGAACGGTTTCTGAATGAAACCAGCTTCAGGCATGCCTTTGCGGGCAGCCGCCAACGCATGCTTCTGGCGATTCTGCTTGTTCCCGTGGCGCTGTTCGCGGGCACGGCGCTGATCCGCGTGGAAGCGTCCGTAACGGCGCAGTCGGTGCAGCCGCCGGCGGCTCCGAACCAGGTTGAACCCGGCCGCCCCGCTGAACCCGCGGTGCCGCCGGCGCCACCAACGCCAGGCGTGTCCCCCGCCCCGCCTGCCGCGCCGGTGTATGGAGAGATTCACGACGCGGCAGACGCCCGGGAAGTTTCGATCACCGACGAGCAGGACAACACCACTACCGACACAAATACAAACACCAACGGAAGGCACACGCACACTTCCGTGGGGAAGGGCTACTCCTACTCGTACCATTCAAACGGGGAATCGTGGGCGCTGGTCACGGACGCAAGCGGGCGCGTCAATTTCAATGGCGATTGGAATGACGGCACCAAGGGCGATCTGGACAAGGCGCGCAAGCTGACCAGCGGAAAATTCCTCTGGTTCAAGCGCGACGGCAAATCCTACTTCATCGACGATCTCGCGATCATGGGCCAGGTTGAAGCCATGTACAAACCCATGGAAGAGCTTGGCCGCCAGCAGGAGATTCTGGGGAAGAAGCAGGAGGAACTTGGACGTCAGCAGGAGGCACTGGGCCGAAAGCAGGAAGAGGTGAGCATTCCAACGCCCGATATCTCGAAAGAGATGGCCAGGCTGAAAGAGGCGCTGGAACGGCTCGATGCCAAAAAGGGCGGCACCGTCAGTCAGGACGAATTGGCCGATATCGAAGGGAAGATCGGCGACGTTCAAGGCAGGTTGGGCGAGATCCAGGGGAGGATAGGGGAGAAGCAGGGCGAACTTGGCGGCCTGCAGGGCAAGCTCGGCGAGGAGCAGGGCAAGCTTGGTGAACAGGAGGGCAAACTCGGTGAGGAACAGGGAAGGCTGGCCGGGGAGGCCGATCGGAAAGTGAAGTCCATCATCGATGAGAGCCTGCACAATGGGAAGGCTCGTCCGGTGGAGTAGATTCTCGCGGAACGACCCGATGTCTGAACCAGGGGCGAGGCGGGACGATCCGCTTCGCCCCTCGGTTTTTGAAAACGATTCTACCGGCGTGCCGGAGCCGAGGCCTGAATTCGCTCTCAACGTACGGGATGAATCCCGTACCCTTCAATCCGCATAGTTTTTGGTTACGTTCTTAGGGAAATTCGTAGACTCGGGTATGTCCGGGATGGGATGATGGGCCGGTCTCGACTCTCACATTCCGCAACGGAGGATTGCCACCATGCCGGTACCAAGCACAATTGCCAACGCCGCCGCCAGCTATCAACAGAACGCTCAAATCCTCGATAAGAGCTTTGACGGACTTACGCCAGAGGAATGGCAGGCCCGGCCCAACGGATCCACAAACCCCATGCTCTGGATTGCGGGACACATCGTGTGGTCCAGGGCTACGACTCTGCAATTCCTGGGCGCGCCATGGTCCAGGCCGTGGCTGCCTCTGTTTGCGCGCGGCGCCAAGCTTCTGGAGCCGAGCGAGTATCCTACGACGGAAGAGGTTCTGGCTGCCTGGAGCGAGGTCAAGGCGTCGCTGAGTTCGGCCATGGAAGGGGCAACGGAAGAGGCTTTGGCCGCACCGGGACCGGAGAAGATACCGAGCCTGGATGGAAAGATGAGCGGTCTGGTCGGCTTCCTGGCTTTCCATGAGACTTACCACGTGGGGCAGGCGGCCTATCTGCGGCGGTATTTGGGGCATGGACAGGTGCTTGGGTAGGGACCGCGACGCTGATCGAGGAACTCAGTTCAGCTTCAAAGACCGGGGCTTGGTCAGGTTAAGCGGATCGAAGGTTCGCGAAGCCGAATGCGGGATGCAGTGGGTTTTGGACTGCATGGGCGCTGCGTACGACCGCGTTACATGGAGCCGTTCCATAAGTATGTATCTGGTGCGAAGGCCGTCGATGATTGCGGGGAGCTGGGCGGGGACCTTTTTGCGGTCGACGTAAATCACCAGGGCGGCTTCTTTGGGGTTGTCGAGGCTTTGTCCCACGCCTACGCCGAAGAACCCAGGATTTTGCCGCATCAGGTTGCGAGCGGTCTGCTGCTTCACGATCACGGCCGCGCTCAACACTGCCGGCGGGAGCGGCGCGCCGGTATCGAGAGGAGTCTGCGGCGTTGAACCGAAGGCAACTGCGCGGGCATTGGTGGGGATCGCCAGGGTGCGCGCGCCATCGACGAGCGGGGGAATATTGACCGCCATGTTTTCGTCGACATAGACAAGGATTGCGCCTTCGCCAGGATGGTCGCTGCTCTTGCCGGTGGCTACGCCCAATATTCCTGCTGCCGGATTGACCATCAGGCGGGCCTGGGCCAGGGCCTGCTGGGTCCGTGCGATATCCACGTCGGTGAGGGTGCGTGCCTGGGCTGCCGCGATGGTGTTGTCGCCATAGCTGAGGCAGCTTACTCCGTGGTCGGTTGTGCCTACGAAGGAATAGCTGGCGCCCGCGCCCAACTGCGTTCGCAGTTCATTGAGCACGTCTGTCGCCGGGCTGGCAACGCCCTGGCTTACGCCGGAAGCGTCTGTGCCGCCGGCGAAGAACAGACCTACCGGCTCGGCATTGGCGGTATCCACAACCAGCGAACCGGAGTCGCCCGCGTCACTGAACTGGTTGCCGCTCATGGCAAGCTGATTGGTGAAGGTCTTGGTCAGATAGGGCCTGGTCTCAGCGCAGTCCGTGTAGTAGTCGACGTTGACGTCGAGGTTGAGCGCGGAGATGCTGGCGCAGGTTAGCCCGGTGGTGCGGCCGCTCTTGCCTACGGTTTGACCGAGGGCCCCGTTTTCGCCCTTGCCGCCGGTGGAAGAGACGCCTGGCGGCGCAGCGGCCAGGGTGCCATCGAGCTGGCGAGTTCCAAGTTCAAGAATGCTGCCCGATGGATCAACCGCGCCGGCGGTTACCTGGGCGATCGCTGCGTCGGCATTGGTCGCGCTTGAACTGAGCGCAAGCCACCCGGTCAACGAGGCGACCGGTGAGGTGCCGGGGCCGTCGCCGTAGGGGGTGCAGTTGTTGTCGATGAGGCCCGGCTGAACGATGCTGTCGCCTACGCTGGCCTGGTCGCTGCGCGCCAGCACGTGGTTGTTGCTGAGCAGGTACTGGTGGCCGTTGCTGTCCTCGATCAATGAACCCAATGTCCCGCCGCAGCAGTCGGCCACCTGGTTGCCGTGTATATCGTAGTCGACGTTGTCGCTGCCGGAGGAGCCAAGCATCACGGAGCCGGGCAATTGCGCCTGGTGCGAGGCGGGATTACTGGAAACTCCCGCGGTGTTCAGCAGCAAACCCGCCGCGGTTTTCGAGGAAGAACCGGCCGCTGTGGCCACGACGTAAGTGACGCCTGTGGACGATAGCGAAATCGGCGCGGAGTAAGTGACGGTGCAGGAAGTGAAGGACCCGGTGCTGCGCTGGCAGGTGGCGGGCCCCAGGGAACCTTGCCCGCCTGTCGAGCCGGTGGGGGTATTCGAGAGGGCGAAGGAAATGCCGTTATCGCCGCCGGCTTCGGCAAGGAACGCGGTCACGGCGAGCTGGCCGTTTGCGCCCAGAGCCGCATTCTCCGGCGTGAGCGGTTGCAGGAAACCGGGAGTCACTGTAAGTACTGCGGTTGCTGAAGTGGTTGCGTTGAGCGTGGCCGTTACAACTACCTGGACGCGGTCGGCGGTGAGGTAGCTGGGAGGCGTGTATTGGCCGGAAGGAGTAATGGCGCCGGGGCCGCTGCGCGAGTCGCCACCTGAAACCGACCAGGTGACCGGGGCTGCGCCTCCGCCGGTGAGAGTGGCAGAAAATTGCTCGATGGATGAGCCTAATGTGCTGGTGGTGTTGCAGCCGGTGCAATTGGTGTCAATGGAGCTGGCGCCGGGGGCGATGGCGAAGGTGGCGTTGGAGGGTGCTGCGGTTACGCCTGCGCCCGCGCAGCCGGCAACGGCTAGCATGAGAGGCGGAAGGAGGAGCGCGGCAAGCCGCAGTGGCAGCTTGCCCGGCGCGTGGGAGCGTAAGCGCAAATTGCCGCGTTTGCGCGCAGGGCGCATGGAGCGGGCCGCGATTTGTTTGCTTTGCGCCAGAATCCCGCTGCCTTCCTCCGTGCCTAAGGACTGTATACAGTTTATAAGACACTGGTGTGTCCAGAATGTGCCACACCGGCGGCTTTTTCCGAATTGAATTCTCCGAGTGGGACGGTTTCCTGATTCTACATTTCCTTCAAGTCCAGGAAAAGCGGCTGGGGCCCGGGCCAGAAGGCCGTCGAGATTTGCGCTTATTTCAGGGGGCTGAAGTGGCTTCGGAGATTTGGGTCAGGACGATGGAGAACGTCCCGCAGGGGCTAAAGCCCACCTTTATTTTCAGCTATTTGCGGCACGCGACCCAGAGGGTGCCCCGGTCATGCCCTAAAAAAGAAACTATTTTCCGTGGATGGTGCAAGTTGTTGATTCCACGAGAAAAACTACTTTGGGGCGAACTTCGTTCCATCCCTACGGGACGGAGGTCCTTTGTTCAATGCCGACCCAGGACAGCGCTGCGCTTGTCCTGGGCTATTTTCGCTTTCTCCCTCCGGGAGAATGGGTGCCGGCTGTTTCATCCATCGGGGTCAGCGAAGCCGGTGGACGACTGTTACAAAACCTTGCAAATTCCATGCTTGAATGAGTTTTTCCGCAGCCTGTGAAGCTCCTGCTCCGTGTGGATACTTCGACTTACAGCTGAAACACTAGGAACTCGAGCCTGGAGGTTGGAGCAGGGGCTGGCGCTGGCGGCCGGCGCCGTCGAAGTTGGCGGGGTCTAGCCAGGACTCGAAGGCGCGTTTTCTCGCAGGCCACTCGGTGTTGAGCATGGAGAACCAGGCGGTGTCGCGGTTGCGGTCCTTGATGACCATGTGCTGGCGGAATATGCCTTCGTAGGTGAATCCGAGGCGCTGGGCGGCGCGGCGGCTGGGCTGGTTTTCCGCGTTGCACTTCCACTCATAGCGGCGGTAGCCGAGGTCGTCGAAGACATGGCGGACCATGAGGTACATAGCCTCGGTGGCGGCGGTGGTGCGCTGCAGAACCGGCGAAAGCAGGATGTTGCCGACCTCGACTACGCCATGGGCGGGTTCCATGCGCATGAAGCTGGCATAGCCTGCGGCTTGACCCGATTCCGCGGGAATAATGGCGAAGAAGACGGCTGCGGTTCCTGCTTGCTTCTGCTCGATGGACTGGCGCAGGGCGGCCTCGGTGGCGAAGGGGCCGTCGAAGAGCCAGTCCCATAACTCGTCATGGCGCTGCACGGCTTGCCAGAGGGCTTCGGCGTGGCGTTCGGCGCTGAGAGGCTCAAGGGTTACGGTGCGGCCGCTCAGGGTGACGGGGGCGAGGGCTGGGACGGGCTTCCAGTGGAGGGGCGAGGCGTTGGATTCAGGCACAGGAACAGGCTAACAGTCGATTGTCTCGATGACTATCGCCGGAATCACAGCCGAATGGACGGAAGTCCCGGTTGGGCGCAGGCATACGGCTGGCGAGGGTCTGGAACGCGGGGCGAAAACATCAGTGCTTGGCAAAGTTGGCCAATCTTCCTATACTTGCATTGAGGTGTCCCATGCCCACTCGCAATGTCAGCCTGACTAGAGAACTCGACCAATTCGTGGCCTCCAGGGTTGAGACTGGCCTATATGCCAATGCCAGCGAGGTGATGCGCACGGCGCTGCGGCTTCTGGAGAAGGAAGAGCAGGAATATGAACAGAAGATGGCGGTGCTTCGGGCAGCGATCGCCGAAGGAGACAACAGTGCGGACGCCGAGGAAGGCGTTTTTGAGAGGCTCTATGCATATATTGACGAACTAGCCAATCGGAAAGAAGAAAGCATTGGGAAAGTACAGTGTCTCTAGGCCAGCGCAATCCGACATGAGGGGCATCCTCAGGTACACGTTTGAACAATGGGGTAAGGAGCAGGCCGTCCGGTATGCACAAGGTCTGCAAGGCTGCTTCCAAATTCTGGCGGAGAGCCCTGAGGCCGGCAGAGCGTGCGACGAAATCAGCCCGCAACTTCGCCGGCATGAACACGGCAAACACGTCGTGTTTTATCGGCTGAATCAGACCGGGACTCGCATTGTGCGCGTGCTGCACGGGCAGATGATTCCGGTCAAATCGCAATTCGAGCAGTGAGGGGTCCAGGCCCTGATTCTCAAGCCCTTATCGGATGGGGATGCCGAAGTACTTGCGGGCCGCGTCCGCAAGGTCTTCATCTGTCATGACGCCGTATTCGACATGCGGTTCCCTGCCGGGGGCGATGAAGTAGTATCCGATGCCTATCTTCCCGGTGTGAAAAGTCCTGACCTTCGTTCCGACGCGAAGCCGGAAAGATCGGGCATCTGCTTCGCGGAAATCGACTCCCGTGTTTTTAAGGCGAGCTCGAGAAGAACCGGCGTAAAACTCAAAATCGCTGACTGCTTCGTTGGCTTCGGGGTCGGCATCCAATTCGGATCGAGTCACGGGCCGGCAAAACGCCAGGGTGGTTGGCCGGTGAATTACCAAGAGCGGTATTTGCTCTCCGCGGTTCTGTGCATATGCACCCGCCGCAAAAGCAGCGACGAACACGATCCCCAGGATGAGCGGTTTCACTTCACGAAGTCTACGCTGAGCCCGGACCTGGCCTCAACAGCGAGAGGAAGGCGAACACTAACAGCAAGTCCGGTTGTCCACAGTTTGGGCGGGTTTTACTTCTTGAAGTCGTTTCGGTCGGGGACTAGGCTCTTGGATGAGGACGAGGGTTGGCCGAAGACGCCGGGCTGCACCAGATCCGATGCAAAACGACCAGCAAAGTCCGCATGGAGCGAGGACGTTCGGAGCTTTCCACAGAAAAACGCCCGTGTTTAGAAATCAGATGCTGGGAATGTCAACGAAATACAAGATATTGTGGTTTGTTGTTGACATGTACCACAGGGAGCGGTATTTTTTCATCTGCGGCTGTTAACAGATTGTGAAGTGCGCCGGCGTGAAGAGCCGCCGGCAGGCCGTTGAACGAAGACAAGTCGCGGCAAATTCAGCCCCCTGTTTCCCGCATATTGCCAGAGCACCAAGAAGATCCCACCAGGCCGCATTGCGCCGGTTGAGGAGAGCTTTTCACCGATTTTGACGAATGAGAGGATTCCCATGAACGAGGCCCAGTTGCACACTTCCACCACCACTACCGTCCAACAGACTCCTTACACCCAAAAGGGGCTGACCTTCACGCGCCGTTTTTCCACCGAAGGGAAATCGCCTTACGACGATGTCCAATGGGAAAAGCGGACTGCGTCCATTACGGACACCAAGGGAAACTCTATCTTCGAACAGAAGGATGTTGAGGTTCCCGTGGACTGGTCAATGACGGCCACGAATATTGTGGCGTCGAAATATCTGCACGGGCAGATGGGCACGCCGGAGCGGGAGACGGGCGTGCGGCAACTGGTGGGCCGGGTTGCAGAGACCATCCGCGACTGGGGTGTGGCCGGCGGCTATTTTGCGAGCGCAGCGGATGCTGCAATCTTTCACGACGAGCTGGCGCACATGCTGGTGACGCAGAAGGTGGCGTTCAATTCGCCGGTGTGGTTCAACGTGGGATGCGACCGGCTGGAGCCGCTCTCGGACGGGCAGAACTGGCATTGGGACCCAGTGACCGGGGGGGTGAAGTACTCGGCTACGGGCTATCGGAATCCGCAGTGCTCGGCGTGCTTCATCAACGCGGTGGACGACTCGCTGGAGTCGATTCTGACGCTGGCGAAGACCGAGGGGATGCTGTTCAAGTGGGGGTCGGGCACGGGGACGAACCTGTCGACGATTCGCGGATCGAAGGAACTGCTTTCGGGCGGCGGCGAGGCATCGGGACCGCTGAGCTTCATGCGCGGATTCGACGCGTTTGCCGGAGTGATCAAGTCGGGGGGAAAGACGCGGCGGGCGGCGAAGATGGTGATTCTGAATGTGGACCACCCGGACATTATGGACTTCATCGAATGCAAGGCGAAGGAAGAGGCGAAGGCGTTTTCGCTGATCAAGGCAGGGTACGATGGGTCGGGTCCGGATTCGGAGGCTTACTCGTCGATCTTCTTCCAGAACGCAAATAACTCGGTGCGCGTGAGCGATGAGTTCATGCGCGCCTATGAGACGGACGGCGACTTTACCACTTATTCGGTAAAGGGGCACGAGCCGATCGGAACTTACAAGGCGCGGGAGATCATGGAGAAGATTGCCAAGGCCACCTGGCTTTGCGGCGATCCTGGAATGCAGTTCGACACGACGATCAACAAGTGGCATACGAGCAAGAACACGGCGCGCATCAATGCATCGAATCCTTGCTCGGAGTATATGTTCCTGGATAACTCGGCGTGCAACCTGTCCAGCTTCAATTTGATGAAGTATGTGAATGCGGCGGGCGTTTTCGACATTAATGCTTATCGGCACTCGATATCGATTGTGATTACGGCGATGGAGATCCTGGTGGATAACTCGGGTTATCCGACGGAATCTATCTCGCGCAACTCGCACGACTATCGCCCGCTGGGCCTGGGTTATGCGAACCTGGGCGCGCTGCTGATGGCTTTTGGATTGCCGTACGACTCGGCGGCGGGACGAGACCTGGCTGCTGCGCTGACGGCTATCATGTGCGGACAGGCTTACCTGCAATCGGCAGTGATTGCGGCTAACTGCCCGCCGATTGCTTCGGCTACTCCGTTGACGGCTTCAGTGGAACGGCAGGGCGGCGCATGCCCTGGGTTCTATGTGAACCGCGAGCCGTTCCTGGATGTGATCCGCATGCATCGGGCCGAGGTAAACAAGATTGGCAAGTCGCGGCAGAGCGGGGAGCCGTTTAGCGTGCCGCAACTTGATGCGCTGATCGACGCAAGCCGCGAGAGCTGGGATACGGCGCTGATTTTTGGCGAACGCTATGGCTATCGCAATTCGCAAGTCACGGTGCTGGCGCCGACGGGGACGATCGGCTTCATGATGGATTGCGATACGACGGGAATTGAGCCGGACCTGGCGCTGGTGAAGTACAAGAAGCTGGTGGGGGGCGGCATGATCAAGATCGTGAATAACACGGTGCCGGCGGCGCTGTTCAAACTGGACTACGACAACGACGAAGTGAACGCGATTGTGAGTTACATCGATGCGACGGGAACGATTGAGGGCGCGCCGGGGATCAAGGCGGAGCACCTGTCGGTGTTCGATTGCAGCTTCAAGCCGGCCAAGGGCACGCGGTCGATTCAATACATGGGGCATATCAAGATGATGGCGGCGACGCAGCCGTTTCTTTCCGGGGCCATCTCGAAGACGGTGAACCTGCCGCATGAGGCGAGCGTGGAAGATGTTGCCGAGGCCTATGCCGAGAGCTGGCGGCAGGGCATCAAGGCAGTGGCGATTTATCGCGATGGGTCGAAGGGCACACAGCCGCTGAACACGAGCATGGATGCGAAGAAGGAGCCTTCGGTTCTGGATGCGGCTGGGTCGCGCGTGCTTGCACAACTGGCCGCCAACAAGCCGGCTGCGGAGGCCGATGTGAAGGCGCTCGAAGCCAAGATCGGCGAGAAACTGGAGGTGACGGCAAGACAAGTGATTGCAGCGGCGGCCGCATTCCAGTATGCTTTGGATGCAATAGCCAAGGCTGCCGCCGTGCCGATACTGACCGCTACACCAGTGATGACAAATCAACCCAAGGACCCAGCGCAGGATCCCAACGGGCCGCCGCGCGCAGTGCGCCACAGGCTTCCGGAGGAGCGCGCCTCCATCACGCACAAGTTCTCCATCGCGGGACATGAGGGCTACATTACGGTGGGCCTCTATCCTACTGGTCAGCCAGGCGAGATCTTCATCAAGATGGCCAAGGAGGGATCGACTGTCTCCGGGCTGATGGATGCATTTGCTACTTCGATCTCGCTGGCTTTGCAGCACGGCGTGCCGCTGAGGGTGCTATGCGAGAAGTTCGCGCATACGCGCTTTGAGCCGTCAGGCTGGACGGGCAACGAGCAGATTGGCTATGCGAAGAGCCTGATGGATTACCTCTTCCGCTGGCTGAATCTTCGCTTCCTCTCCGGTACGCAGTTGACGTTGTTTTCGGGATTGGGAATGCAGGCGCCGCAACTGCCTGCTTCTCCAAGCCTGATTCCGGAAACCGACTCGGAGGAATTTGGTGGGCCGCAGAACCAACTGGCAAGGTTGGCGGAAGAAGTGGCCAAGCGGCTGAACCAGGTTGGCGGGTTGGGCAGCAGTCCCTCCGGGGGTGGCGGGATTGCGCCTGAGCCTCGCGGTGCGGACTACGGCAAGCTCTCGGGCATCACGCCGGAGAAGATGGCTTCCAGCGGCGTGCCCCCGATTGGCTTTGGCTTGCAGGACCGGGGCATCTACCACGCTTCCGACGCGATGCGGGAGATGTATGAGATGGGCGATGCGCCTAGTTGCTCAACTTGCGGCGCGATTATGGTTCGCAATGGAAGCTGCTATCGCTGCATGAGCTGCGGGTCGACGAGCGGATGCAGTTAACAACTTTTATGTACTTTTAGTGGAGCAGAGTCCCTTCTGCTCCACCATTACCATGCATTCGTATTGGGAGGAAGTAACCAACTCTTACTGATACGAGAGAGGTATTTGTTCCAAGGCAAGGTTATTGGAAGTATCATCCCGCACCGCAGGTGCGGCTGGGTTTTGCTTTTCGGTGTCATCCCACGCCGAAGGCGTGGCTTCGCGGGTCGTGCGCGGGTTGCCGAACTTCAATCGCGCCTGGCGCCGCGCCTCGTCCCCTGACAGTCCGCGCGCGTCATTCGCATCTTGTGCGTGAGCAAGGTGCGACTCGATTTCCTCCGCTAAATCTTCGTCCTTTCGCGTGCGATGCATAAAGCGGCGTAAGCTCATCTGCGTTCTCCTCCCTGACTATTCATTCGCCTCACCGAGAATCAGGCCAATGGCGTAGGTCATCCTCCGCCACCGCCCCGTAGCGGCATTCAGTTCCTTCCGGCCGCGTGCCGTGAGCCGGTAAAACTTGGCTCTGCGGTTGTTGTCGCCGACGCCCCATTCGGAGGAAAGCCAGCCGCGGTCTTCGAGCCGGTGAAGGGCCGCGTAGAGTGACCCCTGCTCCACCTCAAGCGCGTTTTCCGACGTTCGTTCGATAGCCTCGGCAATTGTGTGTCCGTGTGCAGGTCCCATAACGAGAGTGCGCTGGATGAGCATATCCAGCGAACCCTGCAGAATGTCGCCCGCTTTCGGCGGCCGCTTCAGAACCATACGGGTGTCCTCCATTCGAATGACTATGCGAAGACATTTATGCTCCACTCGAATGGCAATGGGAAGAGTTGATTTCGAAATTTATCGACAAAGCCGCGTCAGCGCTTCAACTGGCGCGGGCCGCACAAACCCTATCCTGTCGAGTCTTGCAGCCTAAGTCACGACAAGAATGGCGATTACTCCTCGAAAACGGTGCGTCCAGCGAAGGCTGGCATGATCAGTGGGTGCAAGTCCCACCGGGGTAAAAGTCCAAGCCCCGTAGCTTGAATGGCAGGAAGGATGGAGACTGAGATTCCTGAAGCCCATTGACGAAGCCATCTACAAGGATGGTGAGCGAGTCGCCGGGCCGCAACGCAAGTAAACCCATATGGCCTTGAAAGGACAAAATCCGAAGGCCGAGCCTCCCGTTTTCAGGCGAAGGCAGCATGGAGCGTCGCATGGAC
>Ga0302140_10003347_pt1 | contig 20576 bp, 18 predicted proteins | sample I_Bog_E1_1_FD_202095 | JGI IMG/M metagenome (GOLD analysis project Ga0302140, IMG submission 202095) | Peat permafrost microbial communities from Stordalen Mire near Abisko, Sweden - I_Bog_E1_1 | ecosystem: Environmental > Terrestrial > Soil > Wetlands > Peat | place: Sweden: Abisko, Stordalen... | reverse complement strand
GCATCCATTTTTACGGTGGTATCGCCAAGTGCAACGGTAAATATGCTGCAATTAAATTGCCTTGCAGTATAAATGGGGTTATAGCCTTTATTATAAATACCATCGCTGGAGAGAACAATGGCACCCAGATTTTTGCCGTAATAGCGTTGTGTCAGTTCCTGAAAAAGCGAAGAAATATCGGTTTCTTTTTCGTCGTAACGATAGTTCATGGAATCCCCGGGCGCTTCACCAAAGGACATTACCCGGACGTCGTAATTGGAAGATAAATCGCTAATTACTTTATCCCATGCTTTTGGCAAGTCATGCTTATAAAATCCTGAATCTTTACCTGCAACAATAGATGCCGAGTTGTCTTGCGCAATAACTATGATGGGTTTTTCAACCGTGTTTTTCCTGCTCCTGATTAGAGGTGCTAAAAATAAAAACACTAATAAAGTCACTAAAATAAACCGCAGACCGGCTGCCAGCCAACGTAAAAAAGGAGTTAATCCGGAAGTTTTTTTGTCTTTGTAATAAAATGCAATAGCATAAGCCGCACCTAGTAAGGGGCAGAGGAGCAGAGCCCAATCTGAATATGCTATGTTGAAAGACAAGTTATAAGTTATAAGTTATGACCTTTGTGTCTTCTTGACAGTTAATATTGCACTACTTATCATTTTTAATAGCTCTAAAGGATCTTTATTAATCGAGTCAAATTCCTTTTTGCTTATATAGTCAGTTTGTTTCAATAGTTCAAGCCAGTAAATCGTTTCATCACATTCTTTTTGTGCAATTGCAAGCTTGTGTATAAAATCCGCAGTACTTTCAGCATTTTGTGCTTCCATTACTAATGCGCCAATGGCTGTTCCGCTTCTTAACAACTGCGTATTCAAAATATATTCCTGCTTGTTTTCAAGTATGTATTTATATAGTCTTGTAATCCTTACTGCAAAAGCAAAACTTTTGGTTTTCAATATTACCTCTTTCTTCATATAGAGAACACTTTACCAGTCTCGGTCATAACGTATAACTTATAACTACTACGTAAGCATTCCGCCACAAACCTGCAATACCTGCCCGGTAATGTAGCTTGACATATCCGATGCAAGGAAAGCTACCGCGTTGGCAACATCGGCAGGTGTTCCGCCTCTTTTAAGCGGAATACCTTCCCTCCATCCGGCAACTACCTTTTCATCTAAAGCGGCTGTCATTTCAGTTTCAATAAAACCGGGGGCCACCGCATTGCAGCGGATATTACGGGAACCGAGTTCTAATGCAACTGATTTGGTAAAGCCTATTATCCCTGCTTTTGAAGCTGCATAATTGGATTGCCCTGCATTTCCTCTAATACCAACTACGGAAGTAATATTAATGATGGATCCCTTGCGTTCCTTTAGCATGGGGCGTTGTATAGCCTTGGTCATATTGAAAACTGATTTCAGGTTGGCTTTTATAACGATATCAAATTGTTCTTCGCTCATACGCATAAGCAAGCCATCTTTTGTAATGCCGGCATTATTTACCAGTATATCTATCTTGCCGAATTCCGCCAGTACGTCCGTCACTAATTGTTCCGAAGCTTTATAGTCCGATGCATCGGAATGGTAGGCTTTTGCTTTTACTCCCTTTGATTGAAGCTGAGCTTCCAATTCTTTGGCTTTGGCTTCGGATGATAAGTATGTAAAGGCAACATTGGCACCTTGTTCAGCCAGCATAAGGGCTATGCCGGTACCAATACCGCGTGACGCCCCGGTTACAATAGCAGTTTGATTTTCTAATAGTTTCATAAATGATTAGATTAAGTGTAATGAAGGAATTTGATCACCAAAAATAGCTTAAAATCTCTAAATAGCTTCGGCTACTATAAAGGTACTACCTCCAACAAATACCAAATCATCTGCTTGGGCATTATTTTGAGCCGCTTTTAGGGCTTCTTTTACGGATGGGTACGCAAGACCTTTTAATCCAAAACTTGCTGCTGTTGCAGCCAATTCGTTTTCATCTAACGAACGCGGAATATCTGCTTTGCAGAAATAATAGGTCGCGTTTTTTGGAAGTAATTTAAGCACGGGAGCAGGATCTTTATCTTTTACCATTCCAAAAACAAAATGCAGTTTTTTATAGGGAATGGTTTTTAACTGCTGTAAAATCTCTTTTATTCCTGCTTCATTATGGCCGGTATCAGCTATTGTGAGCGGTGATGTATTCAGCGTTTGCCACCTGCCCAAGAGCTTAGTTTGCGAAATAACATTTTTAAATCCGTGAATGACATGCTCTTTTTTAATTGCATACCCTGCTTCATTAAGTCTGTCTATAGCGCAAAGCACGGTTTGTATGTTTTTCAATTGGTATAGGCCCGGTAATTCAGATGGTAAATCTTTAATATAAGTTTCTCCGTTTTTCAGAATGTCAACTATAAGATAGGTTTTGTTATTTTCGGTTACATTTCTTGGGTTTATAGCAGAATAAATTTCATCGGCAAAATAGATAGTAGAATTGCATTCATCAGCTTTTTTCAAAAATACGGGTCGGGTTTCATTTTGTGTTTCTCCAATAACAACAGGAACTCCTGGTTTTATAATGCCCGCTTTTTCATACGCAATTTTCTCAAGCGTATTGCCCAGTAAAGCAACATGATCGAAACTGATATTGGTGATTACCGAAAGCACGGGGGTAATTATATTGGTAGAGTCAAGTCTGCCGCCCATACCGACTTCTATTACTGCAATAGCACATTTTGCTTTTGCGAAGAAGTAAAAAGCCATGGCAACGCTTAGTTCAAAAAAGGAAGCGTCAATACGTTCTATCAGTTCTTTATTAGTTGCAACAAAAGCTATTACCTCTTCTTCTGTAATAGGATTGCCGTTAATTTTAATTCTCTCCCTAAAATCCTTAAGATGGGGAGATGTATGAAGCCCTACATTTTTATATCCGGCACTTTGAAGTATGGATGCCAAATAGTGGGAAGTGGAACCTTTACCGTTTGTTCCGGCAATGTGTATAGATGGAAATTTATTTTGCGGATTACCAAGTGCTTCGCAAAGCAGTTTAATATTATCAAGCCCCGGTTTATAGGCCGGAGCACCTACCCTTTGGTATATGGGTAGCCGGTTGTATAGATATTCTAAAACTTCAGCATACGTCATTGGGAGGGATGCTTGAATGTTTGTTTTAACGGAAAATGCCTGTGAATTTTTCTCCCAGGTTGTTTATCCATCCCCTGAACATGGATGAGGTGTTGAAGGGCACAGCAATATTTCCCTGATTATCGATGGCAATTAAACCGCCTTCACCCCCTAATTGGGCTACTTTTTTTATGGCTTCGGTAGCAGCTTGTGAAACGGTAAAGCCTTTATATTCCATAAGGGCTGACACATCAAAAGCTATGGATTGGCGAATAAAATATTCACCCTCGCCCGTACATGAAACAGCACATGTTTTATTATCTGCATAAGTACCTGCTCCAATAATGGGTGAATCGCCCACACGCCCGAATTTTTTATTGTTCACACCTCCGGTAGATGTAGCAGCAGCCAGGTTTCCGGCTGAATCGAGTGCAACAGCTCCTACCGTGCCCATTTTTTTTTCAGGAGCAGCAAAGTACGTATCTCCTGCCCAGGAAGCACCTTTCATATCTTTTGTGGCCAGCCAGTGCTGGTAACGTTCTTCATCATAAAAATAGGAGGGAGGCACTATTTCAATTCCGCTCTCTCTGGCAAATTGCTCGGCTCCTTCTCCGGCAAGCAAAACATGGGTAGATTTTTCCATGACGGCACGGGCGCAGCTAACAGGGTTACGGATAGTATGCACCGCGGCTATGGCCCCGGCTTTCAAGTTTTTTCCATTCATAATAGAAGCATCCATCTCATTTTTCCCTTCGCAATTAAATACAGAGCCTTTGCCTGCATTAAACAAGGGACTGTCCTCCAAAACACGTACAGTTGCCTCCACCGAATCAATGGAAGTACCGCCAGCGGCAAGTATGGAATAGCCCACCTGCAATGCTTCTGATAATTTATCGAGATAGGCTTTTTCTTGTTCAGGAGTCAGCGCCCCCGCCATTAGCCTTCCGGCACCGCCATGAATGGCTATTGCGTAATTTCCCATATCAGTTTTCAGTTGTCAGTAAACAGTCGTCAGTTTTAGTTACACAGTAATTCACCGATTACTTATAACAGATCACTGACTACTATTTGGGTCGGTTCTTTAAATAAGCTTGCAAAAGTAGAAAATTTATTACTTGTCTTTTGTACTTTCGTGCTGTGAAAAATATTTTTCTACCCATAAACTATATAGCTTATCTTATAAAAGCAAAAGGAGCGCAAAGAATCCATTCTCCCTTTGTTTTTGAACTATACTACAAAGTCATAAAGGAATCACAGAATTACTATGAATACACGCCGATTGAGCAGTTAAGGCAGCGCATGCTTCATTCCAATGATGTAATTGAAGTAACTGATTTTGGTGCAGGAGGTAATGGCACAAGCACAAAAAAGGTAAAAGATATTGCCGGAAAATCCGCTATTAAACCCAAGCAAGGCAGAATGTTGTTCCGTCTGGTAAATTTTCTTCAGCCGCGTAATATAGTTGAAATGGGTACATCACTTGGAATTAGTACCCTATACCAGTATAAAGCCTGTCCTGAGACTAAACTGATTACCATGGAAGGCAGCCCTGCCGTATCAAAAATTGCCGGAGATAATTTTAGAATACTTAAATCCGATTCTATAAAAAGAGTGGTGGGTGATTTTGCGGAAACTTTACCGGGAGTTATAAAGGATTTGTCTTTTGTAGATTATGTTTTTTTTGATGGAAACCATCGTAAGGAAGCCACGTTGGAATATTTTCATGCCTTTTTGCAAAAAGCTTCTCCACAATGTGTTTTTGTTTTTGATGATATCAGATGGTCAAAAGGTATGCAGGAAGCATGGAAAGAAATTATAAAAGAGCCTTCAGCCAAGGTAACTATTGATTTGTTTTCATTCGGGTTGGTCTTTTTCAATCCTACCCGGGAAAAACAACATTTCGTTTTGAAATACTGATATTAGTATATTCGCATTATGTAAAACAGTATGGAAAAGATAATTGAGTTAAAAGAAATAAGTAAAGTGTATAAGATGGGTGTTGAAACCATTCATGCGCTTCGCTCTATTTCGCTTGCTATTGAAAAGAATGAATATGTAGCCCTTATGGGGCCTTCCGGTTCCGGAAAATCAACCCTCATGAATGTGCTTGGATGCTTGGATACGCCAACTTCTGGCCAGTATATACTTAATTCATTAAGTGTGGATAAAATGTCGGATAATGAATTGGCGGAAGTGCGGAACAAGCAAATAGGATTTGTATTTCAAACCTTTAATTTATTGCCCCGCTCCACTGCGCTTGATAATGTGAGTTTGCCGCTAATTTATGCCGGCGCTGATAAAAAAGCCAGGAAAGAACGTGCTAAGGAAGTATTAAATCAAGTTGGACTAAAGGGAAGAATGGAGCATAAACCCAGTGAACTTTCAGGCGGACAAAGGCAGCGGGTTGCTGTTGCACGCGCGTTGGTTAACCATCCTGCCATTATTCTGGCCGATGAACCGACCGGAAATCTCGATACCAAGACTTCCATTGAAATAATGGCGCTTTTAAATGATATTCATAAAAAAGGCAATACCATAGTGCTTGTTACGCACGAAGAAGATATAGCCCGCTATGCACATCGCATCATCCGCTTGAAAGACGGTAATATTGAATCGGATGAAATCAACAAAAATCCGGTGAAGGATTTTGCATAAACCCCTGCATATAGTTAATTCTATTTAATTAAACCACTCAAACATCTCTTGCAATTGAAGTGATTTTTTTTCAGCGTTTTGCAAATCCCTCCTGATTTTTCCTTCATTCATTTGTATAAGGCGATTGCCATATTGTTGGGCTTCTTTAAGGTTGTGGGTTATTAAAACAGCCGTTAAATTGTACTGCTTAATGAGGTTGTCAGCGGTTTCCAGAATCAAGGAAGCGCTGCGCGGATCAAGCGCTGCGGTAGGTTCATCCAAAAGCAGTATTTGTGAATTATCCATAACGCTCATCAATAGGGTAAGTGCCTGTCTTTGCCCACCGGATAAAGTACCCATTGCCTGTTCTAATTTATTTTCAAGCCCCATTCCCAAACTTGCAATCTGTTCACGTACCCTTTTTTTGAATGCCTCATTTATGCCAAGCCGTAGTTTCTTTTTAGTAGTCCGTATGGCGGCAAGTCGGAAGTTATCCAGAATGCTTAGCTCATCGGCAGTTCCGCTTAGCGGATTCTGAAAAACCCTTGCAATCCATTGGCTGCGCTTATATTCGGGGAGGCGTGTAACATCGGTGTTAGTTATAAGTATTTTTCCATTCGTACTCATTTCGGCCCCTGCAATTATGTTAAGAAGCGTTGTTTTTCCGGAACCGTTAGCGCCTACTAATACTACAAAATCTTCTTTATTTATGGTTAAGGAAATATCATTTAATGCAATTACTTCATTCACCTTTCCTTTATTGAAAACTTTAGATATGTTTTGAAGTTCAATCATGTTTTTTCAATCTTGGTATTATTACAATAACTAAAACGAATGAAGCGGTTACCAGTTTTAGCATGTTAGGGTCTATGCCAATAGACAAAGTAAAAGCGAGCACCAGCTGAAATAAAATGCTTCCGCAAACTACAACCGTTAATTGGCTCATGATGGAACGGATATTCCACCACTTTATTAAGGCTTCGCCTATTAATACGGAACCTAAACCCGTAATAACAATTCCAATACCCATGTTAATATCGGTGAAATTTTGGTATTGTGCAACAAGGTAGCCGCTCAATGCCGTTAAGGAGTTGGCAATGGCAAGCCCTACAATTTTCATTTTATTGTTGTTGATTCCCAGGGCTCTTGTCATGGAGGCACTGTTACCTGTGGCGCGCATGGCTATTCCAAAATCGGTTCGTAAAATATAGCCAACAAGAAAGGTTATGATTAAAATAAAGAGCAGGGCAATTGTAGCATCATTGTATATGGATGCCGTAAAAAGATGCAGGGATGAAAATATGGTTTGCACATCCAGCAAGGGAACATTGGAGCGCCCCAGTATTGTGAGATTTATGGAATATAGGCCGGTCATAACCAGAATACCAGCCAGCAAAGCATCAATTTTAAGTCGGGTATGAATTAATCCGGTTAAAGTACCTGCCATGGCTCCGGCAATAAGAACCATTGGGATAATGGCAGATGCATTCCAATGTGCGGTTAACAATATCGCAGTAATTACAGCGCCTAAGGTGTAGCTTCCGTCTGTTGTAATATCAGGAATTTTGAAAATCTTCATGGAGATGAAAATACCCAGTGACATGGCTGATAGGCATAGACCCAGAATAAGTGCGGTAAGATAAAATTCCATTATTTTACGGCTTCAAAATTAGCCGGAACTGTTATCCCAAATTGTTTGGCAGCAGCAGCATTATAAACCTTTTTACGAAGTTTTACCATATCCCAATGTAGCCCGGTAGGAGATTTGTTTTTTAAAAATTGAGCAGCCTGTTCACCCGCCTGATAGCCCCATTGATAGATATCTGCACCGTAAGCGGCAACAGCCCCTCGCGAAACCAGTCCCGCCTCACTTGTAAATACAGGTACTTTGGCCTCCGTGCAGGCTTTTAAAATTGTTTCAAAAGAACTAAATACTGTGTTGTCAGGATTGGCAAAAAAGGCATCTATATGCTTAGCAAGAAGGGCTTGTGTCACCAATAGAACATCGGCTGTATTGTTGACCGGCAAAGAAACAAGATCAATATTTAATTTTACCGAAAGTTCCTGAATGCGTTTTAGCGCTTTAGCCGATTGGGGCTCACTTTGGTTATAAATCATGCCTATACGAAGTTTCTCCCCATATGGCTTTACCAGTTTAGGTATTAATGAAAATGAGGTGTCAATATATCCCAGATCCTCAGCTACCCCAAAAAGATTGACCGGAGCGTTCCCTTGCTTATCGGTTACATTCATTAATTGTGGAGTGGGAGACACCATCATGAATACAGGAATGTCTTTTGTATTTTGTAAAGCAGCAATGGTCGAGAGTGATGGGTTGGTTGCTATCAGCGTTACGTTTTCCGAAATAAAATACTTTATCGATAGTGTCAATTTAGGAATATCGCCCTGGGCATTGCGGTATATTACTTTTAAGGTATTCTTATCTTCTGAATAACCTTTTTCTTTCAAAGCATCAAAAAAACCTTGCTTTGCCTGTTCAATCGTATTGTCTTCAAAGGCATCAACAAATCCAACTACTGGTATATTTTTATCAGGAGGGCTGCAACTATTAAAAATAGCCAGTCCCAATAGCAGCTTTATACATGTTCTCATTCCGGTTATACTTTTACAATTCCAAGGCATAAAGCAAAGATAGATGTTACGAATATAACTCTGCGAATAATTAAAATACATGTTTGCTGAAATATGAACAAATAAAATTTATATTGCTTATTATCAGTTTGTTGTGATTTAATTATTGTTTTCGGTATGCGATAAATAAGCTGGGTTCATTTATATAATACGGTCATTTATTTTTTAAAATTTACGCTAATATATATATGAAAACAAAATAATAACAAATTAGATTTGTATTAGAATTTGTTAACGTTTGTAAATAATTAATAAGATGTTCTTACCTTAGTGCCCTGAATTGCATACTTAATATATGCATGACCTGTTAAATAATGATAATGAATATGGAACCACAAGTTTTAATTCCCATTGATTTTTCTGAGCAATCATTGATTGCTCTTGACCAGTCTTACAACCTGGCTAAGTTCTATAATGCTGAGCTTACCTTGTTGCATGTTATAGAAACTGGAAATGTATTTAATATATTTGGCAAAAGAGATGCTGATGATGAGGCGATAAAAAGCGATTCTAAAAGAAAATTAGAAGAACTAGGTGCAGAAATAAACAAAAAGTACAATATAAAGGCGAATGTAATTGTTACCAAAGGGCGTGTATATGAGAAAATTGTAGATACTGCAAATGAAATAAGTGCTAAGCTTATTATCATGGGTATCCATAATACAGGTCAGGACATGAAAACCCGATTTGTAGGTTCAACTGTAGCCAAGGTTGTAAGAGAAGCCAAATGTCCGGTAATTACTATAAAAGGGAAGCATCTTCGGGATGGTTGCAAGAATATTGTAATACCCATTGACTTAACGAAAGAATCGCGTGAAAAGGTTGATTATGCTATAGAGCTAGGTAAGCTTTACGGGGCAACCATACACACTATTTCAACTCTTTACACCGTAGATGAAGATGCTGCCAAACGTCTTGTTAAGCATGTGAAGCAGGTGAAAAAAACAATAAAAGCAGCCGGTGTAAATTGCACAATTGAAATAGTTTCGCTGGTTAGGGGAAATGAAACAATTGAAAGCGCCATAATTAATTATGCGAAATTAATGCAAGCAGATTTACTTATGATTATGACCCAACAGGAAGGAGAAATGAAACCATTTTTTGTCGGTTCCACAGCCCAAAACATTATTAATGCTTCTGAAATACCTGTAATGAGCATTGTTCCTTCCCATAAGAACACGGAAGCAGTATTCGCTAATTAATCCTGTTAAATCTTACTTGCCGTAGGTTAGTCATTTAATACAATAACCTCTTCCTTTGGTGGTGGTGTCTGTTTTTTGACCTTTTTGGAATAAACCATGGAAAGCAAGGCCGGGAAAACAATTAAAAGTAAAGGTACTCCCGTAGCAAACCCACCAATTACGGCAACAGCAAGCGGACGGTGCAGCGAAGCTCCGGTTCCAATTCCAAATGCGAGCGGCAATAAGGCTATAATAGCGCACACAGCAGTCATAATATTAGGCCTTAACCGGATTGAAATAGCAAAAACAAGTGCATCTTTTACCCCTTCTCTTTCCTTGATTTCTGCAAACTGCTGGAAGGTGAATATGGCATTCTCTCCAACAATACCCACTATCATAATAAGTCCGGTATAACTTCCTAAGTTAAGCGGTATTCCGGTTATAAATAGGGCTATTAAACTGCCGGTTACTGCTAAAACTGCTATCCCTACTACAACAAAAGCAGCTTTAAAGTCCTTAAATAAAAACAACATGATGCTGAATACAAGCAGGCAGGAAATAATAAGTACGATTAATAATTCATGGAAAGATTTTTGTTGTTCTTCATATGCTCCGCCGAAGGAATAATGATATCCCTGAGGCAAAGTTACTTTATCCATTACTTTTTTTATCCCCTTGATAAGAGTACCCAGGTCAGTGTTATTCAATGAGGATGTAACTAATACAACTGGTTCAAGGTTTTCCCGGTCTACCTCAGCAACTCCCTCGGTAGGGGTGATGGTTGCCAGATGTGCTATGGGTTGCAATCTTCCGTCCGGCAGGAAAATAGAGCTTTTCCTTAATTCGTCAATGCTTTGAAAATAGCCGGACTTAGTCTGCATAAGTCGAATATTGGTCAATTGCTGTTTTTCAAAAACAGTTCCGGCTATGGTACCATTTAATTGTGTTGCTAATTGATACTGAAAATCGTCGGGAGAAATATTGAACTGTCTTAGTTTAGTAAGGTCGGGGCGAATGTTTATGTATGGACCGGCAATTGTAACTCCGCTAAATACATCAGCAGTGCCCGGCACAAGAGCAATAGAGTCTGCAATAACAGTTGCAATAGCTTGCAGCCTATCCGGGTCATCACCATAAAGTTTTATTTGTATAGGTTCACTTTCCCCCATCAAATCACCTAAAATGTCCCCTATCCTTTGCATAAATTCCGTATGTAAAGGCTGGCCTGTAGCATCAATTTTAGCCCGGATATCATTAATTACTTCCTCCGTCGTTTTCTTTCTGCCGCTTTTTAACTGAATCAGAAAATCTCCGCAATTAGGTTCGGTTTCAGCAAAACCGGATTGAGTTCCTGTACGTCTTATATAAGTTTTAACTTCCGGAACAGTCATGATAGCTCTTTCCGCAGTCATCATGATACTGTCTGTTTTTTCAAATGAAGTGCCGGGTGGAGTAAAATAATTCAGTACGATGGTACCCTCGTCCATGTCGGGCAGGAATCCGGTTTTTAGTTTTGGAGTAACGTATAAAAAGCCAGCTACCATCAAAGCAATTAATATGAGGGTTGTCCATGGATAAGAAACAAAAAAGAACACCCATTTCCTCCAGGTTACTTTGTGGGAGGTCATGGTACTTTTATTCGTCTCCTTAAAAGCGCAGTATATAACCGGCAGAATGATCCACGATACAAAGAAAGAACATATAAGTGCTATCATCATGGTGGAGCTCAATACTTTAAAAAAGGCACCCGAAACACCGCTTAATAAAAAGGCAAAAGGTATAAATATTACAATGGTGCTTAAAGAGGACCCTACCATATATGGCAATAATTTACTGATGGCCTTTTGTGCAGCCATTGCATTAGTAAGATCAGGTTCTACCTCACGTATACCATGAATTTGTTCCACTACCACAATGGCATCATCTATAATAAGCCCCAGCGCGGCGGCAATGGCGCCAAGTGACATGATATTGAACGTAATACCTGCAAGATACATTACCAAAACCGTAAGTGAAAGACTGACAGGAATGGTAAGCAGCACGGTAAAGGAAGCTCTGAAGGATAGCAGGAAAAGGACTACTACAATGAGTGCAAGCACCAGGCCTATAACCAAGGCTTCCTGCACGCTCGATACAGCCTCGCCTACAAAACCTGATTGCTCATAATAATTAGTAATATGCACATCAGCCGGTAATATTTTCCTCAACTCTTTTATCTTGTCCTCCATGCGCTTGGTAAATTCAATGAGGTTGGCATTGGATTGTTGGAGCACCTCTACCAATACGGCTCTTTTTCCGTCAGCACTAACACGAGTAAAGGCAAGTTCTTCATGTACTTTTACATCGGCAATATCTTTAAGATGCACATAGCCGGCACTGTCTGAATTTACAATGATATTTTCTAATTCCGGAATATTATAAATGCTGGCATCCGTAATAGAAAGATACATCATATTATAATCAGAGGAATAACCGTTTGCTTCTATAAAGTCATTTTTCTGAATAGCATCGCGTACCATGGCAGTGGTTATTCCCAGGCTGCTCATTTTGGTAGTATTCAGGGTAACCCAATATTCTTTGTCTTTTCCTCCGGTGGTTTCTACCCTTGAAACTCCATCTACTTGCGAAAGAAATGGTTTAACCGTATATTTAGCTATCCAATTCAGGTCAATGGGTGTTCTTTTGGTGCTGCTTAATTTATATCCTAATACCGTAGTAACGGAATACATACTCATCTTCTCGACTTGTATTTCTACGCCGGGCGGCAATTCGTCTTTTATTTGACTGATCCTGGCCTGTACTTGCTGTTCACTAACGTCTACATCGGCATCCCAGCTTAAATAAATACTTATTTCGGTTTGTCCCCGGCTGGTAGTACTGAAAAGCTTTTGTAAGTAAGGTGTTTGTTTAATAGCTTCTTCCAATGGGCGGGTTACCGTTATCATCATTTTATCAACGGGTTGGTCTCCGTTATCGGCCAGTATCTTTATTTTAGGAAAAACCACATTAGGAAGCAACTCTGTCTTGATACTTCGGATAATAAAATATCCTCCTATCAGCGAGAAGAATACTACCGCAAGCAGAGGATTTTTAAATTTTGTAAAAAAATGTTCCTTCATTATTCGTATTAATGTATCACTTTTACAAGAGCGGTATCAGGTATTCCATAATTACCGGATATAAGTATTTTATCATTCTTTGAAAAAACAGGGCTTTTAATTTCCACACTGTCATTCGTTTCTGCGCCTTTTTCTATAGGCACTTTGATGGCAAGCGAGTCATGAAAAATTTTCATAACCCAAAACTGGGCCTGTGTTTCATTACAGAGTATAGCCGATTTAGGCAGAATAATTGCATTGTTTTGATTGGTTGTCGGAATTTGTACATTGGCAATAAGTCCTGACGGAAGATTTAGTGTGATAGATGAACGCAGCACGTATCGTTCCATTTGTACGGTTTTATCCATCTCTGCAATCCGGGATGTGATGTGTGTTTCTATAGTTGTGCCATCGGGCAGAGTAACCATATATTGTCCACCTACTTTTATATATTGACGCAATTCAAAAGGCACATCCAGCATAAACACAAGACTAGAACTATTGGCAATATTACACAGCTCATCTCCATCCTGAACATAGTCGCCCAGCTGGTGGCTAATCGTTTTTACTATTCCGGCTTCCGTTGCTTTAACTAATAGCGTGCCGTTAATATGCAACGACGTGTCTTTAATAATGCTTAGGGCGGCAGCTTCTTTATTTTGCAAAGTGAAAAGCACATCGCCTTCTTTTACTACCTGTCCGGTTGTAACATTCATTTTCCGAATGTATCCGCTTACAGGGGCGCGGAGTGCGTCGCTTAACATATAAACGGTAGTGGCGTTCAAGGTTTGGTATTGCGAAATAGTTCCGATTCGGGGGGAGGTAGTGGTAACATCTATTTTACTTCTTACATTAGAGTCGCTATCATCCCCATCGCTTGCTTTTTCAGCACTATGGTGACAGCCCAGTAGCATTGCAAAAGGGACGAATGCAGCTAATACAAAATATTTTCTGTTCCGTTTAATGGTTCCAGTAGTTAAATTCATTTTGCAGGAGTTGTTGGTTTATCATGGCCTGTGACATATTATTTTTGATTTCAAGTTCTTTATGAACGCTTACCAGAAAATCGGTAATAGATATGTTGCCAACTTGCAATTGGACTTGGTTAACTTGCTTCCATTTATTTATTTGTTCCTCTTCTTTCCGCATTTGCACTATCAAATTTTGTTCTTCCAATATTTGTTTTGCCAGCAAGTTAGTATGACTATTATAGGTCTGTATGAAAAAATTCTGGTAGTTAACCCGTATGTCATCTGAAATTTTTAATGTTTTATGCTTTAACTCTCTTTTATGCCCGTCATAAATTGGGATGGTAAGATTAAGTCCCAGGCTGTTTCCCAGGCTGCGGTATATCAAATTGGGTTCACCTGCCCATTCCCCTGCATCTGCATACCATGAAAGGCGGGGATTATATTGTGCATCGAGCAATTGATTCTGGAATGAAAGCTGAGCGCTGTCTAACTGGAATTTTTGAAATCCTATTAATTGCCTGAAATCGGTTTGCCTGTATGCCTCTATCTGTGGGATAGATAGGTTATATGTAGCCGTATCGGAAATTCCGCAGGTTTCATTCAGATCGCTGAATGATTGAGCTATCTGAAGATTCAACTGTTCAGTTTCCGTATGTTCTGATTGTTCCTCCACAAATAATTCATAATAATCGGATACTTTGTAAACACCCTTTTCAGTAAGGCTTTTGAGTATAGCCGATTCTTTAATCAGGAAGCTGTCGCTCTGAAAAATAAACTGCTCTTGATTTTGCAAAAGACAGATGTTAAGGTATTTTTCTGTAATGTCTTTTTTTAGCTGTAATTCTGTTTGCTTTTCCTGATTAGAAAGCGATAGATGTGCAATATTGCTAAGTTTCCGGTTGGTGTTTATTTCCTTACGTGGGGTAATTAATTGCGAAGCGCTTACAATGGCCTCGTAATTACCACCGTTGCTTATATTTTTATCGTAGCCGTATTGCCCATATGAAGGGGCAGTTAAAGCTGCTCCTGTAAAATTAACCTGGGGTTTGTAGTTGGAATTGGTTACAGCACTGTCAATTTTATTTTGCTCTATCTGTCCGTAATAATCTTTTAGTACAGGGGAGTTTTTAAGAGCTATATCTATATAATCATTTAGCGTTTTTGTCTGTGCTAAAATACTTGAAGTATTAAGTAACAAAATGTAAAAAAGTAACTTGATTATATTTCTGTATGCCATAGCCCTTTATAGGAGTTTCTCTACAATTTTCCGAACAAAAGTAGAAATCCATTTCATTAAATACAAGAAATTAACTTATTTATTCAAATACTTATCAGATTTTTATAAAAATAAAACAAACTGTGAAAATGTAATTAATTGAAATACAGGGCAAAATGCATTGCAGCAAAACAGGAATAATGAATAATGTAAAACCTGAAAATGTTGGAAATGCTAATACCTCACTTTTCTTATTATAAATTAACAATTCTTATGCGTTGAAATTTAAAGATAACCGCATTTAAATTGGTGTTTTCATTCCGTCTATAATTTTTCTATTTTTGTAAAATACTAATGAAAAACTTTTTAAAACAATTCACGTTCGTATTTGCTGGCGCATTCTGCTTGATGCTTGCTGCGTTTTATAATAATTATCCTATTGTATTTTCAGACTCAGGAACATACCTCTGTTCTGGTTTTGATAGGGTTTTCCCGCTTGACAGGCCTATTACATACGGATGGTTTATACAATTTACAAGTTTACAGGGATATTCTGTCTGGCTTCCAATTTTTATTCAATCACTTATGCTTTCTTATGTGGTTTTTTTAACCATTAAAATGGTTTTAGGAATATCATTCCGTTATTGGAAGGCAGCCATAGTCTTTATCTTTCTAACCATCTTTGCATCCACTTCATGGGTTGCCTCTATGGTTATGGCAGATGTTTTTACCCCCATAGGTATATTAACTGGTGCAATACTTATTTTCGGTGAAATAAAAAAAGGCACTATGGTTTTATTGGCAGTTATCTTTTTTATTGCGGCGGCAACACACTTTTCGCATATTCTTATTTTTTCAATATTATTTACTGGTATTGTTGTTTTTAAGAAATGGATTTTACCCAAAAGGCTTTATCCCCAGAGGTATATTCGTGCCATTGCCGTTGTTATTCTTACATTGGGTTCAATTATTATTATGCGACCATCTCTTAATCAGGGAAAATCTATCATGTTTGTCTCAACTATGTTTAGCCAGGGCATCGCCCAGGAATATTTAAAAGAATATTGTGGAACAAAACACTACAGGCTTTGTCCATATGCAGATTCTGTTCCTGCCAGAAATTTTATTGCAACCTGGTTTGAATATGCCTCAAATAGCCCGTTGGCTAAACTGGGTGGCTGGACAGATTCCAATAGAGAGGAGTGTAATGATATAATGTATGGCACCCTAACCAAGCCCAAATATATTTGGCTGCATATTCTTGCTTCATTACGATGTTCCTATATACAATTATATAGTTGTAAAACCGGGTATGGAAATGGTCCTTATATGGACGAGTTTCCTGTTTTGGGAAATATACGATGCCACTTTAAAAGTGAGCTTAGTCAGTATTCTAATTCAAGACAAAATAAAAATGAACTTTGGGATTTTACTTTAAAATGGAATAAGTTACTTGATATAGTGATAATAATAAGTATAGTAATTCTCGCCTTAATTTTTATTGTCCGCAGAACTGTTTTTAACGGTACTTTTGGGTTTATTACAATCCTATTAATTATGGGGGTTATTATAAACGCTTGGGATTGTGGTACATTTTCAGATATTAATGAACGATACGGAAGCAGGGTTATGTGGTTTATTCCATTTTTAGCTTGTTTGGCAATAATTCTATTTTTTAGTAAAAAAGCATCAGATTATAATACGTAGTTTAATTTAATTTTGTTTTTGTGAATAATTCCACTGAATTATCAATTATTACGCCCATTTATAATGAAGAATCAGGCATAGGTGAATTATATATTCGTCTCAAAAACGTTGCAGCAGGTATTACCAGGAATTATGAAATTATTTTTGTGAATGATGGAAGTAAAGACGGTTCATTACAGCAAATAATTAAATTATCTAACTCCGATTCACATGTAAAATACATTAGTTTTAGCAGAAATTTTGGGCATCAGGTGGCTATATCATCTGGTATTGATTTTGCAAAAGGCGATGCTGTTGTTATTATAGATGGCGATTTACAGGATCCACCCGAACTTATTCCAGAATTATATAAAAAATACCAAGAAGGATTTAAAGTAATTTATGCTAAAAGGATATCAAGGGAGGGGGAAACCATATATAAAAAAGTGACAGCAAGCATTTTTTACCGCTTACTAAAGCGTATTACATCTATTGATATTCCTTTAGATACAGGTGATTTTAGGTTAATTGACAAAAATGTAGTTGAACAGTTAAAAAGAATGCCTGAAAAAAGCAAATTTCTAAGAGGTCAAATAGCATGGCTTGGCTTTAAACAAACTTTTGTTGAATTTGAGCGGGATGCAAGAAAATATGGGAATACAGGTTTTACTACAAAAAAGATGTTCCATTTTGCTTTGGATGGCATAACTGGATTTTCAGATTTGCCTTTACGTTTCGCCTCATGGCTGGGGCTTTTTGTGTCTGGTTTTGCCTTTATCGTTATTATGTATGCTATTTACTCCAAATTTATACTGAAAGAAGTAATTTCCGGCTGGACATCTATTATCATGAGCACCATGTTTATTGGGGGTATTCAGCTCTTAACAATAGGTATAATTGGAGAATATATTAACCGTATTAATAAAGAATCTAGAAATAGACCATTATATATTATTGAAGATAGCAATATAAATGATTTTAAGATAGATAATAAGGAATAATTCTGCGTCCACTTTCGGAAAATAGGGGTTAATTCTCCTGCTCATCATCCCAATTTTAATTCGCTTTGTGCCTCTGAAAGATCTTTTCAAAGAGAAAGTGACCAAGCTTTTTTTAGAAGTTAGGTTGGCAATATGCTTGTGATTGTTTGAACTTTTGTTTATACTTTGAAAATAAGAAAGGGCTGAGTATAACTCAACCCTTTTATTTTAGCGGCTCCTCGAACAGGACTTGAACCTGTGACCCTCTGATTAACAGTCAGATGCTCTAACCAACTGAGCTATCGAGGAATGTTTCCTTTTTTTAAAGCGGCTGCAAAATTAGTATATCTTGCTTAATAAGCAATAGAAGATTAACTATTCTATCTTTTTTAAGAAAACTTTGCCCAACAGTAATATTTAAATTTACTGCTATATGTAAGATAGATAAAGTGATACATTTGTGCCTTTATTAAAAATTATGAGTTTATTAGTTGTAGGTACCGTAGCCTTTGATAGCATTCACACTCCATTTGGAAAAGTTGACAAAACTGTTGGAGGAGCAGCCACCTATATAGCGCTAAGCGCTTCATTCTTTACAAAGGATACCGGAATTGTTTCCGTTGTTGGGGAAGATTTTCCAAAAGATACCCTGCATGAATTAAAGAAAAAGCATATTAATATAGATGGTTTGCAGATTATTAAAGGCGGCAAATCATTTTACTGGTCCGGTAAATATCATGAAGACCTGAATAACCGTGATACGCTTGTTACAGAACTCAACGTGCTGGCCGATTTTAACCCCATAGTACCGGAACAATATCTGGATGCCGATTTTTTAATGCTGGGTAACCTTACACCTGCTGTTCAACAAAAGGTGATGAGTCAAATGAGTAGAAAACCCAAACTCATTGTAATGGATACCATGAACTTTTGGATGGAAAGTATGCCCGCAGAACTGGCTAAAACCATAGCTATGGTTGATGTGCTGACTATAAATGATGCTGAAGCCCGACAGTTATCGGGTGAATATTCCCTGGTGAAAGCTGCTAAACAGATTTTAAAAATGGGCCCCAAATATTTAATTATAAAGAAGGGTGAGCATGGGGCTTTACTTTTTGATAGTAATCAAGTGTTTTTTGCACCTGCGCTTCCATTGGAAGATGTTTTTGACCCAACCGGTGCCGGAGACAGTTTTGCAGGCGGGTTTATCGGATATTTAGCCAAAACAAACGATATTTCATTTGAAAATATGAAAAGAGCTGTGATATTTGGCTCAGCGGCGGCTTCCTTTTGTGTTGAAAAATTCGGTATTGACAGATTATTGGAAGTATCGGAAGAGGATATGCGAGACAGGGTAAAAGAATTTATCAATTTAGTGCAGTTTGATATTCCTTTATAAAGACAAGATTAATTAATCTCATGGCTGAAATAAAAACTAAAAAAACCGCTGCAAGCCCGGAAACCTTTTTAAACACTATTAAGGAGGAACAAAAACGTAAAGACGGATTTGTCATTCTTGAATTAATGAAGAAGGCTACTAAAAGCGAGCCGAAAATGTGGGGTAGCGCCATCATTGGTTTAGGTGAGAGTTCATACACCCTGGCAAATGGAAAAGAAAATGATTGGTTTATGATTGGCTTTTCGCCCCGAAAGCAAAATTTTGCACTTTATTTAACAGGGGCAAAAACAGAAAAATCCCATGAATTGCTTGGGAAATTAGGAAAGTATTCTACAAGCCAAGAAGGGAAGGGTTGCCTCTATATTAACAAGATTGCGGAGATTGATACTAAAGTATTATTTCAACTTTTCGAAACACAGGTAAAGGTTATTAAGGCTAATAGGAAATAAGATTAAAAAATTACACGAATTAGTACAATTTGACATTGCTCTTTAAACCTTTACATAATTAGGCCATCTAAATCAAGAAATGTTAATGGAATAATTAACTATATTTGTAATCTAAAAATCATTAAACAATTAAACTATGAAACTAAAGCATTATTTATCAATTTTTTTAATAGCTGCAGCAGTTGCATCATGCAGTAAGGGAGAAACCGGACCTCAAGGACCTGCCGGAGCAAATGGAGTTACCAACATCTATACCCAACAATATACTGTTACAGGTGCAAATTGGAATGACCCGAATTCAACAAATACCTGGATAGCAACATTCCAAGAGTCTGATATTACAGATAATAATAATGATGCAGTTGATGTGTATTGGAGCAATTCATCATCCGGCTGGCTGGCTTTACCGGTTACCAGTTTAATTTATTCCGGAGATGAATTAAGCTATGGCTTTAACAATAATTCCATTACATTTTCGTATTATACCGGTCCATTATATTCAAATCCTCCAAGCTTTTACACCGCTTATTCTACCATATATTTTAAAGTTACTGTAATACCTCCTTCTATCCAAGTTAAATATCCTAATGTAAATTTTAAAAATGCAGCAGAGGTTGCGGCTAACGTGCCGGAAGTTCAGGCAGCACTGGCTAAATAAACGAAGTTACTTTCTAAGAAGTAGCCCTGTCTTGCTTTAAGTGAGACGGGGCTTCTTTATTTTGTGCGTCCCTTATTGCTTAAATCGAATAAAATCAATAATATTAAATTTGTTAAATCACATCAGTTATTTTTCACACTAAAAAATATAATTACTTTTGCACCCCCATAAACATAAAGCCATGAAAACAATTAATTATTTATCAATTCTTGCCATTTCCATATTTGTTGCTTCATGTGTGAAGGAGGGTCCTGCCGGCCCCCAGGGAGAAAACGGGGCAAACGGGGTATCTAATATTACGGCCACGTATTATACCGTTTCTACTGTTGATTGGAAAGCTGTAAGCACAGAATGGGAATATAATACCAATCAAAGTGTTCCGAACGGGGATGGAGTAATGGTTTATGTATCTACGGTTTTAAATGTATATGTTCCTCTGCCTGCTACAGGCACGTTTTATACTTCAGATAACCTTACGTTTAATTATGGAAATGCCGGACCTCTTAAAGTTGTTTATTCAGGTTCTTCCAATGCCCCCAATCTTACAT
>Ga0302140_10003346_pt1 | contig 20576 bp, 8 predicted proteins | sample I_Bog_E1_1_FD_202095 | JGI IMG/M metagenome (GOLD analysis project Ga0302140, IMG submission 202095) | Peat permafrost microbial communities from Stordalen Mire near Abisko, Sweden - I_Bog_E1_1 | ecosystem: Environmental > Terrestrial > Soil > Wetlands > Peat | place: Sweden: Abisko, Stordalen... | reverse complement strand
GCGGGTCACTTTCCAACTCGCGGAGGTGGCAGTGCCCCGGAGGTTGTTCCAGGCCATCCTGTGTGCAATCGACCGTTTGCGCCTTCCGATGCCAGCTTCCGGATGACTGCTTCTCTCACGCTGCGTTCCAGTCTTGGAGTTCATGGGAGCATTGTCTCCTCACGGCGACAATTCGCGCCACCGGCAGCCCATTTGTGCGGAGTATATATCACGACGGGCCCCCTGCATGCCGCAAAAGTAACTTCGGGCTCGAAGACCGAACCGACTTCTACAAGCTTCACACGAACGAGCCCACAACCCGCTCAAATCATGAACTCAAATGGGAAATCCCGGCTAAGGGGAGGAGAAATTGAAGCGTCGACGATAATGCACGGCGGCTTTCAATCTGCGGCCAACCGAGATTTGGGTGAGCTCGCAAACGCGTGTGCCATCCTCGACCGCTTCCTCCACCACGCCCGCGTCGTCACCTTCGCCGGCAAGAGCTTCCGGCTCAAACACACCGCTGGCGCAGCGGCCTCCGGGGACGCCACCTGAGCCCAGCGACACCCGAGCAGCCGCCTCGCGCTCCGCGACTCGGCGGCCGGACCCACCATAAACATCCGGCCACACCTTTGCTTAAAAGGAAAATGACCTTGATCACCACCACCCACCACCTATGAACCCAACACCCTCAGAGTGGCTGGTTTTGAAGTGACCACCACTGGCTGGTTTTCAAGTGACCGGTGACACCACGCTGGAGTCGAGTATTTCAACGCCCTGCTAGGCAATATTGTAGCCCCCACCACGGCAGAAGGAGGATTACACCCCATATCTTCAGCAAACTGAATTGTGTACCTTTATCTAACACCGTTGGGGCAGAATAAACCCGTTCAAACTGGAGAATTTAACCATGGCTGATAAATCGACTGTTCTTGAAGGCAATGACTTGAAGGTCATCGAGCAAAACAAAGACATTTATCGGCAGTATATTCAGGAGATTTTTAATGAAGGCCGGCTGGAAAGGCTAGAGCACTTGGTGTCGTCGTCGTACGTGTACCGAGATCCGCCGCCCGGAACACCGCCGAATGCAGAGGGCGTGAAGCAAGTCGTTATCGCCGCTCGCAAAGCGTTCCCGGATCTAAAGGTCACCATCGATGACATGATCGGCGAAGGGGATAAAGTGTGTGCGCGACTCACGACGCGGGGGACTCATAAAGGCACTTTCTTCGATGTTCCCGCATCTGGAAAGTCCATAGCTATGAAGGGCTTCACAATGATACGCATCGTCGATCGCATGCTGGTTGAGAGCTGGGTGCAGAATGACGTAATGGGTTTGATGAGCCAAATCGGTGCGGGCTCTAAGAATAGGCTGGATTAGGGATCACACATTGAAGCGGTCACGTCTTGAATGCCTAACGAAGGGGCGTTTAACGCCTGCAAATCCGCGGAGATGATTGTGCTGAATACGCCCTGATCATATTCGAGAGTAGACGCTAGGTCCGACTCCATTGCCACTCCACGGTTATCTGAGCGTTCCGCTCGGCCATCGCCGGCGTCGTCGTTTCCCTAATGGTCGGCAAGGGAAAGGCATAGCACACATAGGACTTCTCGGTTAAGCAGGCTCATATGCGTACCGCCTATTCAGATGTTCCAAGCACAAGTCCGATCGCTATCGAGAGATTGCTCCAATTCTTCTCCTCCACCTGGAGCTGCTTTTTGCCCGAAGCCGTCAACGAATAGAATTTGGCCTTACGGTTATTCTCGGAGAAGCCCCATTCAGATTCGATCCAGCCACGCGCCTCTAGTCTATAGAGCGCGGGATAAAGCGATCCCTGCTCGACAGCCAACATGTCTCGGGACATCTGACCGATGCGAACCGAGATTCCGAAACCGTGAACGGACCCGTGCTGAAGCGATTTGAGAATGAGCAGGTCCAGCGTCCCCTGCAGCAGATCGGCTTTGTCGTTTGGCATCTCTCCTCCTAGAATATCTAGGAGAGCATAATCTGTGCTCCGCTGTCAAGATGCGGATATCCACACTGGGCACATCTCGCCTGATATTCCTGCGTTATTAGGCCAATGGTTGCTTATGATTGGGGATCCAGTGACGTGTGGAAGCAATCCAGGGGGCTGCATATGGGCGACCGACGGCGAGGATCCGCAGGTGCAGCACTCTTTAGTGCCGCGTATTGTCGGCACAACTACGTCGATTTACGTAGACATAGTGTCCCTATAATAAGAATTAACATCATTCATGTTGACGGCTAATGAACATTATAGCTTTTCGGATGCGTGCCCCGTCCAGCCGGCCTTATTATTGGCTTTTTCGCCTTCGGCGCCGCGGCTCTTGCCGCGAACCAGCCCCCGCTCGTCTCGATGACGATGCCGATCTCGGGGCAGTCGATCGTGGGTCCCACGACGATAACCCTGGAATCCACGGCATCGTCGAGCGATTCCACGATCTCTAGCGTCACCTACTATTATAATAGCCTGAGCAACAAGATCGGGTCCTCCTCGGCGTCGCCCTATAAGGTGAGTTGGAAGAATGCGCCTGCGGCCTCATACATACTCTTTGCGGTCGCCAAGGATAAATTGGGACTCACGGCGCAATCGGCAAACATGTCCGTCACGATCATCCAGGACCAGGCGCCATCGGTGACCCTGACGGCCACTCCAGCAACGGGGTTCACAAACATCGTTCCTGAGACCATCGACCTGCTGGCGACGGCGTCCTCGCCCGACACCACGATTGCCAGTGTTTCGTTCTCGGATGGCGGGGCGACGCCTCTCGCAACGGTAAAGACCGCACCTTACAAGTATGTCTGGAAGCCGACCACAGCCGGGACCTATACCTTGGTAGCGACGGTGACCGACAGCTTGGGGATGACCGCACAGTCCGCCCCCGTTACGTTGACATTGGTCCAGGATCAACCTCCCGTCGTCTCAATCCTAGCACCTGCGAATGGCTCGACGGCGGTGGCAGGGTCGACCGTGGTACTGCTGGCGTCGGCATATTCTCCCGACGTTACAGTTAAGAGCGTCACCTTCACGCAGACCGGAGGGGCAAAGATCGGCACGGGTGTACTCACAAAGGCAGGGTACCAGTACACTTGGAAGAAGGTTCCCGCCAACAGCTACTCCATAACGGCCACGGCTGTGGACAGCGTCGGGCAATCGACTCCGTCGGCTCCTATCAGCATAACCGTGAATCCGGATCAACCCCCGGTTGTGTCTCTTATCACGCCGATTGCCGGGTCGACTTATGTGGCCCCGGCGACCGTTCAACTCTCCGTGCAGGTCAGTTCGCCGGACACCACGATAGCGAGCGTCGCCTATACGGACAACGGATCAAAGGTTGTGACGGTATCCTCGGCTCCATTCGCCTACACGTGGAAGAACGTCGGAGCGGGCAGCCATTCCGTCGTGGCGCAGGCGATCGACGCGGTTGGCGGGAGCACGTATTCTGCCGCAGTGGCGTTCACTGTGACCTCTACCACAACTTCTACGGCCAAGATCACGGCCCCCGCAACGGGAAAGGTAGTTGCCGCGCCAGCAAGCGTGACCATTACGGCCAACGCCAGTGCTCCTGCCGGCGTCGCGAATGTAAGCTTTTACGCCGGAAATACCCTCATTGGGACATCGACCGCGTCCCCGTACACGTTTGCGTGGCAATCCATTCCGGCTGGCGTCTATTACCTGACAGCGGTCGAAACCGACACTCTTGGAGGGACCGTTACGTCGGCGCCGGTGACATTCACCTCAGATGCGCCGCCCGTCGTGACGATCCTAACGCCAGCGTCGGAGGCGGTTTTTGCCGCTCCGGCCACAATCAACTTGACGGCAAACGTCATCGACTCGGGAAAGATCTCGAAGGTGGTCTATTATTACGGCGGGACCAACGTGATTGGAACGTCGACAACGGGTCCCACTTATCCGTTCGCGTGGACTTCAGTAGGAGCAAACAATTATTCCATCACGGCGGTTGCGACCGACAGCCTTAACATAAGCGCTCCCTCCGCTCCGGACCCGATTCAGGTTGTGAACGACGTTCCGCCGGTCGTCACGCTTCTTACCCCGGCAAATGCCCTGGTGTTCTCAAACACGGCGGATGTAAGCCTGTCGTATTCGGTGACGGATTCGGCAACGACCGTCTCAACGGTGGAGATATTCCGCAACGGGAGCCTGGTGACGACGCTCACGGCTCCGACCTCCGGGTCGACGTGGATATTCACCGAGGTCAATCCGCTGCCGATAGGCTCGTACACTTACTTTGCAAGGGCCTTCGACGCCACGGGATCGAGCACCGACTCGGCCATGGCAACTGTGGTTGTTGCGCCCGGGTTGCCCTATCAGACCAGTTTTGAGACGGGGGACGGGTTTACCGTCGGACTGCTGGCGGGCCAGGTGGGTTGGACGGTGCCGCAGGGCACCGCGAACATCGACGGCGCTGTTGCGAACCTTGGCAGCCAGTCACTCCAGCTTGCGGGAGGCTCCCCGGTCGCGAGCGCCCAGGTGACCATCGCCCCAAGCACTGGCGAAACGATAGTCTTCTGCGATTTCTACGCTGAACCCGTGGCGGAGACCGCAATCGCAAATTCGACGATCTTCACGGCGGAGCAGGCGCAGTTCGGCTTTCAGCAGTCCAATGGACAAGGTGTACTCGAGGTGTACACGGGAAATGGGGCGGGTGGGGGAACGTGGACCCCGACGACCTTCACGCTACCGCTCGGGACGAACAACCAGTCCCAGTCCTGGGTTCGGCTCACAGCACGCCTAGATTTCACGAAGCACACCTGGGATATGTACGCCAACGGCTTGATGGTCGCCGCGGACATACCGTTCATCAACAACTCGAGTACCTATTTCTCGACGTTTCAGGCGCAGGGTGACGGTTCCACCGACTCCTTCGTGGACGACATGTATTTCGGCTCGACGAACCCGCTCTTTGCCGACGCAAACAATGACGGAATCAATGATGCATGGGAGCAACAGTACGGCCTGTCGCAGACCGCAAACGACCGTTATGTGAACATTTCGGGCGACGGGATCCCGGTCATCGACGATTACATCAATGGCACTAGCCCCTATATCGACACCAAGGTGACGCCGGCTCCCGTCCAGTCTGGGCTCGTGCTGGACCTTCGTGCCGACGTAGCCGTAGTCGCCGACTCGAACGGGAACGTGAGCGCGTGGCTGGATCAGAGCCCCGCGGCGAATACTGCGACCCAGTCGAACCTTGCAAACGAACCGCAGCTCTCGCAGGGCCAGATCAACGGACTCCCAGCGCTAAACTTCAACGGATCGAACATGCTCACGCTGCCACAGAACGTGATGCAGGCAGCAACGGCCGGCCAGATCATCGCGGTCGTTAAGGTGGGAAGTAACCCGAACAATTTCAGCATGCTCTGGAATTTCGGGACCGGGTACGGAACGAGTTACTACAACACTCTTCATTTCGATGACTTTGGAACCGGGGACGCTTCCGCCGTGGTTGTTGAGACCCAAGCACAGCTATCACAGTATTTTGTGTACGACACAGCAATTGGGGACAGTGGCACCTCCACCTATCGCTACAACGGCACTCCGCTCTGGACACGCACGGGCCTCACGATCGGTTTCCAGCCTGACCCGGACATCGGAGGATACGGAAACGGGAGCTTTGTGGGGCAGATTGCCGAAATCCTGGTTTTTAACCGAGTCCTGACTGCCACGGAGCAGGCTTCTATCTACAGCTACCTTGCCGGCAAGTATGCATTGCCCTCCATGGCGGCGAACCTGGCGGTTCCTGCAATCACGAGTTCGTCTAATCCCTCGGCAGAGACAGGCGTTGCTTTCAGCTACCAGGTTACGGCGACCAACAGCCCTACGAGTTACAGTGCCACGGGGCTACCGCCGGGCCTTAGCATCGATACGTCCGCTGGGGTAATCTCGGGTGTGCCTACCGGAACCGGCTTTTTCCAGGCCGTCGTCACGGCGACAAATTCATCAGGTAACGGAAGTTCCCCGATCAATTTCACGATCAATGCAGGGCCGCCGACGTTTGCGGTTCCACTAACCGACAGCGGCCAGTCAGGGCAGAGCTACACCTACGATATCGTGGCCTCCAACAGTCCAAGCAGCTATTCCTCGGACAATCTACCCTCTTGGCTTAGCCTCGACACCGCGGGCGGAGTAATTACGGGTACGCTGCCCACCGTGACGGCTGCGACCGTCTATTCCATTGATATTACGGCGACGAATTCTTCGGGGAGCGCGACGGCGGTCCTGGCGCTTACGGTCAGTTCTGCCGTGGCTGTGCCAGTGATCTCGAGCCCGACCACTGATAGCGGGCAGTCCGGGCAATCCTACACCTACGATATCGTGGCGTCGAACAGCCCGAGCAGCTACTCCTCCGACAATCTGCCCTTGTGGCTTAGTCTCAATTCGGCCACCGGGGTAATCGCAGGGACGCTGCCCTCCGTCGCCACGACGACCGTCTACTCCATCGACCTCACGGCGACAAATTCGGGGGGTAACGGGCCGGCGGTCCTCGCGCTTACAGTTAGTCCGGCGGTGGTGACGCCCGCTATCACGAGTTCATTCACTGCAAGTGGCCAGTCTGGGCAGGCCTTCACGTACACGATCCTGGCATCGGGCAACCCGAGTAGCTTTTCGTCCGACAATCTGCCCTCCTGGCTGAGCCTAAATGCAACAACAGGGGCAATTACCGGAACGCTTCCTACGGTCTCGGCAACTACGACGTACTCAATCGATCTCAAGGCAACGAATTCGGCGGGCAGCGGCCCGGCGGTCTTAACCCTGACTGTGACGGCACCCGGGAATCTCCCATCAATAAGCAGTCCAAGTTCCTATGCGCTGCAGCAGGGGCAGCTTCTAAGCTACTCGATCACCGCCACCAACAATCCCACCAGCTACGCAGCCGGCAATTTGCCCGCCTGGCTCACCCTTGATCCAGTTCATGGAACGTTGGCAGGAATACCCACATCGGCGGGAACCTATACGGTCACCCTATCCGCGTCCAACGGCTCCGGTGCTGGTGCATCGACAACGCTCACAATCGCCGTGTCTGGGATTGGGAGTACCAATCCTGTGACCTCAGGCATAGTCCTTTGGCTTGAGGGAGACACGGGGATACAGAGCGGCACTTCAAATGGCGTCGCCGCGGCGATCTGGAAGGACCAGTCCGGAATCGGGAATGACGCCGTCCAGACCACGGCGAGCCAGGCGCCAACAACGGTTACGGCAAATCCGTCAGTAAACGGGCATTCCACCATCCACTTTTCGTCGTCGACCCAGCAGTACCTTGAATTGCCCCCGCTACTTTCGTCCCTCTCCGCCGGGGACCTATTTGTTATCCTGAATGTGACCACGAGTACTCCGCCTAACAATCTCCCCGTGTGGGGAGCCTGGGCGATGGGGCAGAATGGCACCGGGTTTCAATCGGGTGAAGTCTACGACGATTTCCTTAGCAACAATCAATACGAGTTCAACATCCCGAGCTCATCGTCGTTTTTCATGTATAACTCGACGGCGTCTACGACCCAGTGGAGCGCCCGGAGAAACGGCACGGTCGTTTTGAGTTCAACGACCAACTCGATCGCAATCCCGCCTCAGGCAAACATCTCGAACGGACTCTACGGGACGGCGCTAGGTGTCGGCTATGTTTTCCCAATTCCGTCGGACGGCTCAGTCCCAGCAACAAAGATCCACTCCGAGTCGATCGGCCGAACCAGCGCCGGCCCGAATCTGGAAACCCTCGGAGGGGAGGCGCAGGGAGGTTCAGGAGGTCATCTCGGGGAGCTAGGCTCAACCCGCGCAATCTCGGCGAACTACAAACCGTCATTTTTTGAGGGGGACATGGCGGAGGTGATCCTGTACAACCGCAACCTCTCGGCATCGGAACGGACTTCTGTCACCGAGTACCTGCAGGAGAAGTATGCCCTCTCAAGTTTCGGCCCGGCAACCCCAACCGGGCTTCTGGCGAGCAATATAACATCGAACTCGTTCACGCTGGATTGGGTGGCTTCGTCCGACGGTGTACCGGTGACAGGCTACAGGGTGTATCAGGGCGGTGTACTAATAGGCACGTTTACAGGCCAGTATGGCATGGTGACAGGATTGTCGGCGGGGACCCCTTACAGCATGACGGTGGTGGCCGTGGATGTGACCGGGGCCGTATCGGCCGCGAGCACGCCACTGGTGGTTACACCGTCCTCCTCAAGCACCGGGTATCCCGTAATATCAAGCGCAAGCACCGCGGTTGGGCAAACGCAGGTGGCGTTCTCCTTTCAGGTGGCCGCTAGCGGCAGTCCGCAGAGCTTTGGCGCCTACGGTCTTCCCGCAGGACTTTCGATCAACACGACCACCGGACTGATTTCGGGTGCCACCACAGCAACCGGAACCTTCCCGGTCCTTGTCACAGCGAAGAACTCCGCTGGAACGGGTAGCAGCCCCCTTGGCCTTACCATAACCTCAGGTCTTCCCTCGATCACGAGCCCTTTGTCCGCTACGGGCCAGGTGGGCCTACTGTTCGCATATCCGACCGTTGCGACGAACAATCCCACGTCCTATGGCGCAAGCGGCCTTCCGCAGGGGCTAGCAATCAACACGTCGACGGGATTGATCTCCGGGACCCCGGCGGTTGCCGGTACATTCTCCGTAACGGTAACAGCAACTAGCTCAGCGGGCCCGGGAAGTGCCACGCTGAGTCTCACCTTCGCCCCGGGAGGTGGTTATGTCCTGCCAACGGGGGTCCGGATGTGGCTTCGTGCCGAGGACGGCGTGGCGACCGACGGAAGCGGCAACGTGACGGTGTGGCAGGACCAGGGGCCCTTCGCATACACGCTAGCTCCCACTATAGGAACAACAGAGCCTACTTTCGCCACGAATGCCGCAAATGGTCTGCCGGTTGTACATTTCGCTGGGAGCGCGTATTTCAAACTTCCCGACCTGTCGAACCTGCAAGCGGGGGAAATCATTGCCGTCTTGCGGTCGCCCAGTACGACGCCCCCGACCTCGGCCGAAGGCCTTTGGAAATTCGGGACTTCGGAAAATGGGGCGATTTACTCAGCAGGTGGGGATAAGATCAACGATGACTTTGGAAGCACCCAGCAATATTTGGTGGGCACGCCACCGGTCGCCCAGAGTCAGTTCAATATTTACGATGTGGGGGCGGAAAATGGATTTAGGTCCGTTCATTTTGACGGTGCGTTATGTTATGCGGTCACGGGCAACACGGTTGGATTCACCGGTACGCCAACTCTGGGAACCGGCCCTCAGGTACCGTGGTTGGGGGACATTGCCGAGTTAATCCTTTTTGACCATTACCTCTCGGACGCCGACCGAGCTGCGGTCGGTGCCTATCTGGCGGCAAGGTTTGGTATGGGAATCAAGGTGCCGGCGGCACCCACGTCCGTCGTCGCAACCGCGATTTCGGGCTCGCAGGTGAATGTCGCATGGGCTGGGGACCCGACCGAGTCGGTGGGAGTGGTTTATACCGTGCTACGGAGTTTGGCCGGACAAGCGTATGCACCGGTCGGATCGGTCCTGGATTCTTACAGTTTTGTCGACAATGGACTGAATCCCGGGACCGCGTACTCCTATGAGATTTCCGCAGCTACCTATGCGGGGTCGTCGGGCTCAAGCCAGGCAGCCACCGCAACGACGCTTGCATCGGCACCGGCCTTACCTACAAACGGTTTAGCGCTGTGGCTGAAGGCGGATGCGGGCGTCGCGCTCGACTACAATGGGAACGTAAACCAGTGGCAGGACCAAAGCGGCCTCGTGAACAACACGACCCAGGGCAGCGGAACGTTTACCCCGAACGCGGTCAACGGCCGGCCGGCGGTCGGAAACACATCTTTCTTCTATCTCCCCAATTTCATGGGAAGCGCCCAGTCGGGTGAGATGTTTGTTGTCCTAAGTGGAAGCGGAGGGGTAGGCAGTTTTGGCGGCGTCCCCAACCTATACGGCAATGTCGGTGGCACGGTTTACCCGACTTCGGACAATTTTGGCAGCACCGTGTCCTACAACCTCGGTGCGCCTTTGGTAAACACGACAGGTTATCACGTCTACAACGTTAGCGCGCAGTCGGAATCATGGGGCGCATGGATTGACGGCGTAAACCAGTTCAGTTCAGGAACCAACACGGTCGCCTTTTCACCGTCGCCGACGTTGGGCAAGAGCGGAAGTTTCGGAAGCTACACCTCCTTTAGCGGCGGCATTGCCGAGGTCATCGTCTACAGCAGGACGCTCGGCACAACCGAAAGGGACACCGTCGGGTATTACCTCTCCAAGAAATATGGAATAGGCCCGAGCGCCCAACCTGCCGCGCCCTCCAACGTGCTCGTGGTCTCGCTATCGGCGACCCAGAACGATGTGACCTGGCAGGGAGACCCGAATGCCGACCGCGGCGTCACCTACACTGTTCTCAGGAGCATGAACGGGGGCACGTATTCCCCAGTTTACATCGTGACCGACTCCTACAGCTATCTCGACGGCAATGTGTCGGCTGGTAATCAATATTCCTACGAGGTCGTAGCGGTAAACTATGCTGGAACATCGCCCACGAGCGCCTCTACCACCATTACCGCATCGTCTTCGCAGGTGTTTCCGACGAACGGCTTGACCCTCTGGCTGAACGCAGGTGCGGGTGTCCAGGTGGGGCCGACGGGTGCCGTTGCAATTTGGCTCGACCTAAGCGGGCTCGGTCACAACGCGACCCAATCCTCTGCCGGCGCCCAGCCCCAACTTCTTTTGGGCGCTGTCAACGGACAGAACGTTGTGCATTTCAATCCTCAGAACGGCCTTGGCATACCCAACTTGATGCCGACTGCCTCGGCTGGGGAGGTTTTCATTGCATTAAGGGCCGCAGCGGCAAGCGGAAGCATCAACACTTTGGCGGAATTCAGCGGCAGCGGCGGGCTTCAGTACGTTTCCCCAAGTGGATCCTTGTTGGATGATTTCGGGAGCACTCAGTCCTACAATACGGGAATCCCGTCCGTCGATGTGACAGGAATCCATATTTACGATGCCAGTGCCTCAAAGGGGGCTTGGGCTAACTGGATAGACGGTGCGCTGCGCTATTCGGTACCTGGAAATACCGTTTCGTTCGGAGAGGGAGCAAACTTGGGCGGCCTTGGGACTGGGGATCTGGCCGAGGTCATCGTCTACAACAGGGTGCTTACTCCGTCCGAGCGTTCAGGGGTGGGGTACTATCTCTTGCAGAAATATGGGATAGGTCTCAATATGCCGGCTTCGCCGTCATCAGTTACCGCACTGGCGGTCTCGGGAACACAGGCCAACATAGTTTGGAAGGGGGACCCGAACACACCGAAGGGCGTCACCTACACGGTTGAACGGAGTAGCGACGGCGTGAATTTCTCGCCGATAGCCTCGGAGGCGGATTCCTATTCGTATTTCGACACCGGGCTTACACCCGGTGCAACCTATACCTACGAAGTGATGGCGGGCACCTATGCTGGTATCTCCTCTGCAAGCGCAACCGCATCCGTTGCATTGCCGACATCCGGAACCAATATGCCGGTCTCCAGCGCGACGCTTTGGTTGGACGCAAGTCAGGGCGCGTTAAAGGATTTAAATGGGAACGTTACAGAATGGCTCGACCAGAGCGGAATCAACAACCATGCGTTCGAGCTGCCGAACGGCGACGCGCTGCGGGTTACCGCCAATGCCCTTAACGGCCAGCCGGTTGTGACCTTTGATGGGAAGGGAAGCACCTTCACCTTACAGCCCTTCATGGCGAACGCCACTGCCGGAGAGATCTTCACGGTCCTGCGCTCCACGGCGCCCGCCAACTCCTACGTCGGCCTCTGGAACATGGGAATAGGAACGGGCACCCTTTACCCGACCACGAACGGGACCGTGCAGGACGACTTTGGCACCACGCAGCAGTACGAGACGGGTACACCGCCCGTGATCCTGAGTTCATTCCACCTTTACAACGTCTCATCGGAGCAGGGACTGTGGGTCAACCGCTACAATGGTATCATTCAGTTCACGGCGCTCAACAACGTGGTTTCTTTCGCCGGCTCGCCTTCCATTGGCAAGGGCTCAAACACTTACTTTACAGGGGATATCGCGGAGGTGATTGTCTTCGGCCGGGTGCTGACGGATGCGGAGAGGCTCACCGTGGGTACCTACCTTCAGGGCAAGTATGCCCTGGAGACGGAGCCCACGACCCCGACAGGCTTAACAGCCACTGCCGTGCCGCCCAATGAGGTGGTCATATCGTGGCAGCCCGTAAGTGGTGTGGATGCGTACTCGATCGAACGCAGCACGGATGGCGTTAATTTCACCCCTATTAACCTCATCGGTGCGCACATCTCGTCGTTCACCGACTACGGCATTCCGACCGCCGGTTCCATAAGCTATCGCATCCAGGCGATCAGCTACGCCGGCATCTCTCCCTACAGCAGCACTGTCTCGGTGGCGTCGCCCGTGACAGACCAGAACGATGACGGCATCCCGGATTACATCGACCTCAGGATTGGTATCAATCCGGCGGCGCCGATAGGCAACCAGCTCCCGGCGGCCCCGTTGCCGACTCCGACACCGACGCCCCCTCCCTCCGATCCATCGCTTCCCGTGATCAAGCTTACCGCTCCTCCCGGTGCGACCCTAAATTGAACTGAATTATGAGCCGTCTATCGTTCCTCTTTGTTGCGGTAGTAGTGCCGGCCCTGGCGATTGCTTCGGTATCCTCGTTGCCCAACGTCCAGCCAAGCCAACAGGCTGTGCTGACGGCGCCCCCGCCCGAGGCATTGCTCGAGATCCAGAGAGCTGAGTCGCTGATTCCAAAGCCTCCGACGATCCCAAAGTTTGACAAGCCGTCGCGGCGTTTGGTGTTCGGCGATCCCCCGACGGACCGTGAGATCATCCTCGCGCGACTTTTTGAAATGAACCTAGTCCCCGAGAATGACCGTGTCGTGGAGGAGGAGAACGTCGACCTCGCCCGGGCGCTAATGGCATTCGGGGCCGCCCCAAGGAACGTGTCGCCGCTGACCGATTTCCTGGACCGCCATCCCGACAGCCGTTGGAAGGCCTCGCTCCTCGCGAATTTGGGGCTGATTTATTTTCAGGAAGGATACTGGTCCAAGACGATGCCCGCGTGGCAGGAAGCCTGGTCGCGCAGTAAGAAATCAAAGGAGCAGAGGCTGAAAGCGATCGCCGACCGCTCACTTGGGGAATTGGCGCTCATGTACGCCCGCCTGGGGCGACTTGAATCATTGAAGGCTATTCGTGCCGAGGCCACTGGAAGGGACATCAGGGGGCCGGGCTTTTCCCGTTTCGACGACTCGATGGAAGGGATGCAGACCATGGAGATCCGACCCGACGTGGCCTTCTACTGCGGTCCGATGGCGGTATGCCGGATATTTCAAACGCTGTATCCTACCAAACCGATACCTGAGGCATTTGACAAAGTGAAGTCCACCACCGAGGGGACCGATATGGCGACGCTTCAGGATCTCACCAAAAAGATTGGCGTCAACTACCAGGTCGCATTCCGCAAACCTGGAGCCGAGGTGCTCGTTCCCAGCATCGTAAATTGGAAGGTAGGACACTTCGCAGCGCTCACAAAGGAAATTCAGGGGGCATACCTATCCCAAGACCATGCCTTTGGTATTGATGCGCTGATCTCAAGGGAGGTTTTGGATGCGGAGGCTAGCGGCTATTTTATGGTGAGAGAGGGACCACTGCCAGAAGGCTGGCGGACGGTGAATGAAACTGAGGCTAGGAATGTCCGCGGCAAAGGAACTACCGGCCCCGGCGGTCCGCCACCGCCGCCGCCCAATTCCCCTAAGAGCGGTGGGGGAGGGTGCGGAGGCATGGCCCATTACAGCTTCGACACAGCCAGCGTGAGCCTGGTGATGACGGATACACCGGTCGGCTATACACCCCCGGTGGGACCAGCTGTTCAATTCACGATCGATTACAACCAGCGTGAAGCTGCGGATACCAGCACCGTCAGCAACCTCGGTTATAGCTGGTGCTTCAGCTGGCTTGCCTACATTCAGGCGCCATCGAGCGTCTCCACGGTTAGCTTCGGCCCGGATGGCGGGCAGCTAAGCTACGCGAACCTCAACACAGCTACTGGGGCATTCGGACTCCAGATATTGAGTGAAGATACCCTCGTGATGAAGTCTGCCACGAGCTACGAGTTGGATCATCCTGACGGTTCGAAGGATATTTACGACCTCGCGGAACCAGGTTCCAGTTCGAGAATTTTTCGAACAAAGAAGATCGACCGCTTTGGTAATGCGCTCACCTACGCATACGACAGCTACTACAGGCTGCAGACGGTGGCCGATGCGATAGGACAAACTACAGTAATTTACTACAGGGAATCAACGGACCCAACCAATCCTGCGTTTTACTATATTAGCTTGGTTACGGACCCGTTTGGGCGCTCGGCGAGCTTTACCTACAACAGCAATGGCCAGCTTGTTACGAGCACCGATGTTCTGGGCATAACCTCAACGTTCACCTACGGCTTCATCAACAGCGCCGGGCAGACCCAAAACGGCAACGGGATCCCGGCAGATACCTCGAGCGGCCCGGGTTCGACGAACCTGATTACTTCGCTCACCACGCCGTATGGGACAACCACCTTTACTGCGTCCAACACGTTCACATTTAACGTCGAAGTGGGAAGGACCATTATGGCGACCGATCCCCTTGGGGGCCAGGAGATGCTCGAATGGGCGAATCCTGCACCTATCTCTGATAGTGAGCAGGCACCTCCAGCCGGATTTGTGGATCAGTTTCTCGAATACCGGAGCTGTTTTTATTGGGACAAGAAGGCCATGCAGGATTTCCCCGGAGAATTCACAAAGGCCAGGATCACGCACTTTTTGCACGATCCCACCAACACGCAAGTGATGAGCTACGTCGTGGAAAGCACCAAGGAGCCGTATGAGAACCGGGTGTGGAGGGCCTACGCCGGCCAGATTTCCACCATCTACGTGGGTACTGACAACCAACCTTCCAAGATCGCTCGCACCTTGGATGACGGCACCGAACAGGATTACACCTACCAGTATAATGCGGTGGGCAACATCACCCAAGCAATCGACCCTGTGGGGCGCGAGAAGGACTATGCCTATGACCCGACAAACCTGACCGATCTGTTGCAGGTGAGTGTAAAGAACGGATCGGCGTTGGAGATTCAATCGTCCGCCACCTACAACGGACAACATCTCCCCCTTACGGTCACCGATGCATCGGGACAGACCACCACATATACGTACAATTCCGCGGGCCAAATGCTGACTGCGACGGATCCTAAGGGCGAAATCACTACATCGGCCTACTCAAACGGATACCTTCAAAGTGTGACCGGCCCGGTTGCAGGTGCAGTCACAACCTTCACCTATGACTTGTGGGGTAGAGTAAATTCCGTGACAGACTCAGAGGGCTACACGGTAACAACGCTTTATGATGCTGCCGATCGGCCTGTTCAAGTGGCCTATCCCGATGGGACAACGGAACAAACGATCTACACGAACCTGGATGCCGAATGGACCAGCGACCGTCTCGGCCGCTGGACAAGGCGCATTCACGATGCCTTGCAACATCTCGTGGTGCTCCAAGATCCGCTTCTACGACGAACGAGCTACGATTGGTGTACTTGCGGCAACATGGTAGGACTTATCGATCCCAATGGAAATCGGACTGCTTGGGTCAGAGATGCGCAGAGTCGGCTAACGCAGAAAACATTCCCGGATGGCACCTCGGTTCGCTACACATACGAAAATACGACGAGCCGGCTGAAGTTGAGCACCGACGCGGTGGGACAGATAACGCAGTACGTTTACTATCCGGATAATCTGATAAAGGAGATATTCTACGACAGCGCGACGATAGCGACGCCGTCCGTAAGCTACGCCTACGATCCTGCATACCCGCGGATTGCCACAATGGTTGACGGCGTTGGGACCTCGACGTACGCCTACAATCCAATTACACCCAACCCTTCTCTCGGAGCAGGCCGCCTTGCGAGCATCACCGGACCCATTGCAGGAGTTACTGTGTCCTATGGCTACGACCAACTTGGCCGGGTCATCACAAGTGCGATAAATGGAGCAAGCAATACGACGAGCACCGTACACGATGCTCTCGGCAGAGTAACCTCTGTGACGAATCCGTTAGGGCAATTCACCTACGAATATGTGGATACAACCAATCGGATTAGCTCAATGGCCTATCCCAACGGGCAGGTGACTAACTATTCCTATTATCCGAACTCAGCGGCAACTCCCGGGAACGACGACCAGCGGCTCGAGCAGATCACAAACACTGGAGTCGGCGGGTCGAACCTATCGACACTGCAATACTCCTATGACCCAGTAGGCAAGGTTACTTCTTGGAACAAACAGCTGGGCACCACTTCGTCCGCGACCACCAGCTATACTTACGATGCTACCGATCAGTTGATTGCTGCAACCATGCCTCAGAGCACAGGGGCAACAGACAACTTCTACGGTTATGACCCGTTGGGGAACCGGATCCGGTCGCAAACAGGCAGTACGGTGACGGGCTCCTCGTTCAACAACGTGAATCAACTGGTTTCGCAGGCACCCAGTAATAGCATGGTTTTTTCTGGAACAGTAAGTAAACCTGTAACCATGACCGTCGGAGGCAACCCAGTCACGGTAAGCGGATCCGGAAGCTGGATTGGAAGTGCCACGGTGAGCCTGGGCGCTAACTCGATACCTGTGGTTGCCACAGATGCGAATGGAAACTCCGTAACCAAGACCATATCCGTCACGGTAACAGGCGGACAAAGCCGAACCTTGAGTTATGATCTTGATGGGAATCTCACGAATAACGGGGCTGGACAAACGTATCTATGGGATGCAGCTAATCGCCTCGTTGGGATCACTCAATCCTCCGGCGCGAATGGATTCGTCTACGACGGAGCGGGACGGCGGACTCAGGAAACCCTGAATGGAACTGTGATCAAACAATGGATCTGGTGCGGTTCTCAGCCGTGCGAAGAGTTAGACGGGGCGGGTAATGTGACGAAGATGTTTTTCTCACAAGGAGAGCAAATCTCAGGGATAAATTATTTCTACACGCGAGATCACTTAGGGTCAGTTCGGGAGATGACCGATTCTAACGGAACGATTCATGCTCAATACGATTATGATCCCTACGGAAACGTTGGGAAATTAAAGGGAGACCTGGAGGCGGATTTTCAATTCACCGGGGATTACTTTCACAAAGCAAGCGGGCTGAACCTGACCCTTTATCGGGCTTATGATCCTGTAAACTCAAGATGGCTATCGAGGGACCCAAGCGGTGAGAGTGGAGGGCTCAACCTCTACGGATATGTGGGCAATAGCCCCATCGACCGCATTGATCCGTTCGGATTATGGCAGATCACGATTTTTGGCGGTCGTGGGTTTGGTGGGTATTTAACTTTTGGCTATAGTCCGAGTACAGGTCAGTGGAACGCTGGAGTTCGCGGAGGCGCCGGAATTGGCTTCAATGCGTCGTGGGACCTGAGTGACCAAGGATGCCAGCCACTTGGATCGGGCTGGTCTGGGAATCTTTCTGCTGCCGGTGGTATTGGGAATGGTGCGTTTGGTGCATCTGGGGAGGGTGGAATGAATTTTCCTCTCAACGGTTATGATGCGTATGATGCATATGGCACAGTGGGTGGTCGATTCGGGCCGTTTTCCGGATCGGTTACCGGTGGCATGGTACAAACGCCATACGGCCCAAATAACGGACGTAGCTTTTATGGCCCTAACATAGGGCACGGGTTTTCAAATTATGGGGGATCAGGTTTTGCGGGCATAGGGGTTGGCTATGCGAGCCAAAGTTCCAAGTGCAAGTGCCAGCCCAAATGAAGACTGCTCTATTCTTCAGGTGCTTATTGCTTGTTGCATGTTTTATTGGCGGCTGCCTCACCAAAAGCGGGTTAGAGTCAACATACGACAGCTTATTTCTTGTGCTGCTAAGTTATCCGCTCTGGCGCATCGCAAGCTCGATTGTAATCAAGAGGAAATACAGAGAACCGAGAGACTTGGTCGTGCCGAGGTTCGATGGCCCTTTGTTCTTTAAGACCCCTCCGCTTCAAGTCGAAATGGATGCGGCATATATGGCTTTCGCTTTTGGTGTGGGTGCTATTTTGGCGAATCTTATTTTTCACCAGCGTGTATCCTACGAGGGCTTGATTGCGATCGGTTTGGGGGGTGGAGAGATTTCCGCGAGTTTCGCTTTTGTTAAGCGTCATAAATCCGTTGCCCATTAGTTCGTGGCCGCCGCTCTTCGTCCAATCCGACGTTATGCGAACCGGGCTTCGGGGAGGCTGCGCCTGCCCGCCAGGCCGTCGCTCGGGGCCTCGCTCCTGGCCTGATCACCCGGTTAACATAACGCGTGATTGGACACTCGCGGCTGCGGCGGTCTGCGATGGCGTGGTCCCCGCCCCGCCATCTTCGGCCGCCTGGCCCTTCGGGCGGGGGAAGCCAGCGCCGGGCGTCTTTGCCTCGCTCCGCTCGACCGTGTTTTTGGAAGGTCTCTCTGTGAGAGACGCAATACGTCTAAGCGCATAGCGCCTCGGCATTGCGAGCACCAGAAGCTCCATTTTATGGGAGCTTCGCTGGAGCTTAATGGAGCTTAGTGGAGCTTAGTGGAGCTTCATGGGGCTTCCCGCGCGCTCGGCTTTTAAAAAATAAGATCTCACTGTGTGAGACGCAATACGCCGAAGCCGGGAGCGTCCTCGGCGTTGCCCACCGGGCACAGCCCGCTTTTGATGTTGGAGACACGATGAAGAAGCCGCCCTTTGCCGAAATCTGGTCCCGCCTGGTGGCGTATGCCGACCGGCCGTTCCTGACGGACGGCGGGCACGAGTTCAGTTACCAGGTCGAAGGGGAGGCGTTGCGGTTGTCGCATCGGGACGCGCTCCTGCCGACCGCTCTGCTTGAAAAAGCCTGGGAGAGGATGCCGTGTGCTGCGGCCGAACTGCCGGGTGAATGCAAGCCGAAGGGTTACGTGTGGGCGCTCCTGCACGACACCCGCATTGCCGGGACAGGGCTTTTGCCGGAAATCCCCGCAGCCTTGGCGCAAGCGACGAAGCAGCAGGAGAAATCCGCCGCGGAGCTTCGGCCCAAGCCTCGAAAACGGCGTTCGAACCGGGCGGCGGCACGGGCGCGCAAGCGCGCCGAGGCGCACCGTTCAGCCCGCGGCTGAACTCTGTTTCTTGTCACGCTCGCGGTGGCGGGCGTTTACGACCGACTCCACCATGCTCAGAATGGTTGTCTGCTGATTGCGCGGCAGCTGCGACACGGCTTCGAACGCTTTTTTGGCGCGGCCTACCGGCCCTCTAGGCTTCAATGGCTCCGTCAGCTCGGGAGCAAAAAAGGCGGTGACGGGCACGGTGAAGATCGTGGCGAGCTGCTCCAGTTGAGCGACCGACAGGGCGACATCGCGCCGTTCCCACTTCGCATAACTTTGCTGACTGATGCCGAGCTTCTCGGCGATCTCGGCTTGGGAAAGGCTGGCTTGCTCGCGCAGCGTGTGAATCCGCGTCCCGAAGGCGCTGCGGTTGGTTTTGGACGGACGGCCTATCGGCATGTCCACATTACAACCGGAATTACAGCTATTGAGCGAAATTACTTGCACGATTACGCACCAAAAGCGTAATTAGCGTACATGTCAAAACCTACAAAAAGGCCCTTGACGGGTTTTTTGGAAACGGGGTCGGTGACTTTTTGGGTGATCTCGCGTGATGGCTGGCAGATCGTCTGCCGGCCGCACGTGGTGACGGGTAGGGTCCGGGTCAGCACCGGCCCATGGGTGCCGCCCGAACTGCTCGCGCGCATGGTCCCAATCGAGGGCGACCTGGAGGACCTGGCATGCCGATGATCCCAGAGGACGAGATTGAGCGCATCAAGCGGGAGACGGACCTTGCGGCCGTGGTCCGGGCGCGGGGAATCGAGCTAAAGCCGTACGGAGGGGACCTGGTGGGCCTGTGCCCGTTCCACCCGGATACGCACCCGTCTCTCCATGTAACGGCGGGCAAGGGTTTATGGCGGTGCATGTCCTGCGGAGCGACGGGCAACGCGATCCAGTTCGTGCAGCGCTTCGACGGGGTCTCCTTCCGCCACGCCTTCGAACTCCTGAAGGGCGGCGGAGCCGCCGCCTTCGCTGGCGCCCCGACCTGCCAGCCGGTCAAGAAGACCACGGTGCCGCGCCTCGCATCGCCACTCTCGGCCGACGCCGACGACCAGGCGGCACTGCACCAGGTGCTCGATTACTACCACGCGAGGCTAAGGGAAAACCCGGTGGCGCTGGCTTACCTGAAAAAACGCGGCATCGCGGACGAGGAGGCGATCGCGGCGTTCAGGATCGGCTTCGTCGATCGCACGCTCGGGCTTCGCCTGCCGCAGGCCAACCGCAAGGAGGGGGCGGTCTCACGCGAGCGCTTGCAGCGGCTTGGCCTCCTGCGCGACACCGGGCACGAGCACCTGCGCGGGCGGATCGTCTTTCCGGTTGTCGCGGAGTCTGGCGAGGTCGGCACGGTTTACGGCCGCGCCATCGACGACGGGGGCAAGCACGAGCGGCACCTGT
>Ga0302140_10003344_pt1 | contig 20580 bp, 19 predicted proteins | sample I_Bog_E1_1_FD_202095 | JGI IMG/M metagenome (GOLD analysis project Ga0302140, IMG submission 202095) | Peat permafrost microbial communities from Stordalen Mire near Abisko, Sweden - I_Bog_E1_1 | ecosystem: Environmental > Terrestrial > Soil > Wetlands > Peat | place: Sweden: Abisko, Stordalen... | reverse complement strand
CACTTCAATTCCTCGCGCACCTACCGACTGCCCCGTGGAGTTCGATGAAACTGCCTCGGCCCCAACCGCCCCGGCGCGCGCATCCAGCGAATCGAAAGGATTCGTCGTACTTGGCCCAGCGTACGTTAATTGTCCGTGGGCGTTAGTAAGCTCAATGTGCGAATCAGCAGTTCCGCCCAGTCCAGCAAATACTGTCAGACCGTCCGGCCCTGTAAGGGACCGTTCCTGGATCCCGGCTGCAGCAGATTGAGGGGAAGCTTGCGATGCCTTCTGCAATTTCCCTTCAAACTTCTCAGTTGAACCAGGAATGCGCTCTAGTCCCTTCGAGGTTTTGGAGCTGTCAGCTCCTTCAATACTCTTAAACACTGCTTTTGAGGAAATACCATTCGTTAATGCGATATCTGCATTTTGCGAAGTAGTGGCGAATTGAGCATGGGGATGGACCGTTAATCCTCTTTCCGCATCTGTACTGTTTGTACCGTTCGATATCTTGCTTGACATCACAACAAATGACTGTGGCCCCTCATGCACTTGAGCGAGAGATGGAGAAGTGGTGCTTTGCGAATTCATTTTGAAGACACCCACCGAATCGCATGGAAAGGACTGCGCGCTCACATTTGGAGACACCGGGCCATCGTCATTCGAATCGACGCGAGGTGACGATCTATCTCCGTGTGTTACAACCGATAATTCAGCGGGGAAATCCAGTGGGTTCACGTCTACATTAGAAGAATGTGACAGAGGCGAAACCTGATCAATGTATGACTTAGAGAACAAATTCCTCTGCGTTACCGCTACTCCTACTGACTCCGCCAAGGCTCCCTTAGCTGAGCCTTCCGTTTGCATTTTGACCGAAGATACTGCCTTACTATGGTCATCAGCTTCAACTGATTGCTGCTCAAGCGAAAAGCTAGCAGTGCTCATAAAGGGCACCTTCGACGAACTTTCTCGTGTAGTGATGTCTATCGGAGTGGAGATTGGATCAATGGAATTCCCGCGGAGTCCAAATCTTGCTGAACTATCTTCTTCCGAAAGAACTGCGTGTCGCCGCTTCGACCCGTAACTGTCCGATATCGGAGTCTCTTTAGCCCTGGGCGCCAGTGAATACTGGGCCAACTGCGGTTTCTTAGATGAAGCCATTTGAGCAGAAATCGGTGTACGACTTCGCAGATCGGTTCCGACCAAATCGAACGTTACGCTGACGCGAGTCTGATTTCCATTAGCCGCTGGCAGACTAGAGTCATTGATTGATCGCTGCACATACGAGCCAAGTCTGGGCTGAGATCTCGGTTCTGTATTCAGACTGGTATCGGACCCAGCAGCGGGATCAGTTCGTGCATTAGCTCGTAAGGTTGACCTATTGGCTTCATCTCCTTGAATCACGTTGACCGGCTGCGTTGTCGTTTGCAACGACCCAACATATCCAGATTCCGTTGACAATGAATCAATTTCCCTCCGATACGCGTTATCCCATCTCGCACTCGCCCCAGAGGTATGCAGCAGATTCCGATCCGGAACTCCGACACGGACGCCTACGCTCCCGCCAAGCACAAGACTGAGATCCGAACTTGACGGTAAGAATGAGACTCTAGTGCCTATATCGCTTGAAGGAATCATGCTCTAGCTGCAAGCATCTCCCTAGCCAAAGAGCAACCGGCAGTGTTAGCCAAATTTCATGTAAGAAATCAAAGAAACAGTTTTGCGCGCGTTACCGCTATGACGATTGTGGATCGAATACTAGACGGTAAATGCAATACCAGGGTAGAAGCTCATATGCTGAATCAAATCCGAAGCACTAGTCAGCTTAACTTCGCCTTGGCATTCTTCGGCCTGGTGCGACGCCCATACCAGTCATCCAGCATCTGTTGAGCTCGGCGCGTCGTGTCTGCATCGGCTCGCTGCCTTGCGTTTGCGATAAGAGTTTCAACCTGCTGCCTGTATGTGCGCTTCGACAAAAACTCGGCACGTTGTGAAACTACTTCAATCTCTATGGCACGTAGCGTGGGCTCAATATGTCTTTGGTGCTGTACTCCTTGTCCCATATCCAAGATGCTGCCAACTCGGCGTTGGACATCGTTTTCGGTTACCGCTGCCAAAAAGTTCTCTCTGCTCTGCACTTGTCGTTGGACCGCTGACTCCATCGCAAGCTCAATCTGGGACAGTTGTCGTGTCGCGGCTTCCAGCCGTCTTCGACTTTGCTCTTCCTCTAGTTCGCGGAGTCGCAGCAGACGCTGAATTGCTTTGATGTGCACGATAGTCTCAACCAACCCTAGATGGTATCTGCCAGTTCAATCAACCGCTGAACACAGTCTGCAAAATCGGTTCGCTCACTTGCTTCCTGCGCCATGAACTCCAGCAAGAACGGTCGGGCTTGCAGCGCCCGATCCAAGTCTTCATCGGAACCGGGCTTATACGCTCCGATCCGAACCAGATCTTCCGACCGGGCATATGCTGCCAAGAGTCTCCGCACCAATGCCGCCGCCTCACGATGTTCTGTACCCGCAACCGAAGGCATCAGGCGGCTCACAGAGTCCAACAGCTCGACAGGCGGGTACCTGCCTTCCGCTGCCAGCGATCTGGATAAAACAACGTGTCCGTCCAGAAGTGAACGCACCGCATCCACAAGTGGATCCTGCTGGTCGTCCCCTTCCATCAGAACCGTATAAAACGCTGTGATTGACCCCGTCTTGAAGTTGCCGGCACGTTCTACAAGTTTGGCCAACCGTGCAAACACAGACGGAGTATATCCCTTGGCTGTAGTCGGTTCTCCGGCCGCCAGACCGACCTCTCGCGCAGCCATGGCAAATCTTGTGAGTGAATCGAGCACCAACAGCACATGAAGTCCTTGTGCCGCAAAATATTCAGCAACGGTAGTGGCCGAAAGTGCCGCCCTCATCCGCATCAATGGCGATTGATCAGAGGTTGAGACAAGCACAACCGATCGCTTCCGGCCTTCCTCTCCGAGCGCATCTTCGAGAAACTCTCCCACCTCACGTCCGCGTTCCCCCACAAGCCCAACCACGGTTATATCTGCTTCCGTATTTCGCGTCATCATCCCGATCAGCGTACTCTTGCCGACTCCAGATCCTCCGAAGATGCCAACCCTCTGTCCGCGTCCTACTGTAAGCAATCCATCCAGCACACGTATCCCGGTTCCCAGTGGAGTTCTGATGGCCACTCGCTCCAGCGGTAGTCGCACTGCGCCATCCAGGCGCATTGCTTCCGCTACTTTGATCCGTCGTACACCGCTGTCTCCAGAATCTTTTTGGAATCCCTCTAAACGTTGATATGCCTGGATGCGTCTGCTACGTCCGACGCTATCAATGGGTTCTCCAAGAGCATTGAGGACACGACCTATCAGTTCGTATCCCACATCTATCTCCGGTTTCACTCCGAGGGCTTCTACCGAGTCTCCCAGGCGAATTCCTTCAGGAGACTTCACCGGCATGGAAAGCACAGTCGCTCCACGAAAACCTATGACCTCCGCTAGATGTCGACGTCCATCCTGATCGATAATTTCAAGGGATTCCCCAACCGAGGAGATTGGTCCCACGGACTCGATAGTCTGTCCCACCGCCTCCCGAACCTGCCCTTTCCAGCGCCACGGTTGGGCCCGCTGCAAACTTTGAAAATAGCTCTCAAGATACACTGGCCCTCGATTCGCTTCAGAGCAATTTGCGGGAGAAGGATTTGTTTGAGAATTCAGAGTTCACCGCCATTCACGATTCCTAACGTTTCATCTGACCAAGACTCAGTCGACTCTTGAGTGGTGTTAATGGCCGGACTTCGTAAACGATCGAAGAATCCCCGTTCGATCTCCCTTAACTGGGAGAGCAATCCAAGGTCTGCCGTACCAAGATCGGTCTCCATTCGGCACTGCCCGAGCTTCATCTGCTCTTCGCCAATCACAAGCGGGCGGATTCTCAAGCCCGGCATGGATTTCAGTGCATCAACCCACAATTGCCTATCTTGCTCAGGAACCTTTAGTTGCACCGAAGTTGACTCAGCCAACTGCCCAAGCGCAACGCGTACTGCGCCCGTCAGCAACAAAGGGTCGATCTGGGCCTCACGCCTCATAATTCTTGCCGCTATTGCCAAAGCCAGACGTACCGCCTCCTGCTCTATTTGATGTAGGTAGTGTCCCCGCTCCTCAGCGAAACTGTCGAGGAGCGCCGCACCTTGCGAATGCAACCTGCCCCGTTCTTCTTCTAAATCGCGGTTAAACTGACCGTGAGCTAGAGCCTGCCCTAATTTAATTCCTTCACACCGGCCACGTTCCTCGGCCAGGACGGTCTGTTCCGAAGACAGTCGTGCAAACTCCAAGGAACCGATGTCAGAAAGCGAGCTGGATTTTGAAGTCGATGCATGTCCATCCTTGACTCCTGTATTTCCAATATCCTCCCCACTGTAGGAGCAATTTACCACTCCGGATGAATCAACCAACATCTCACGAAACTTCAAACCGGACGGCAATTGCCACTTTGCTCCTGGCGATTCAGGGTACTTAAATATCTCAATCTCAATCTCACTCTCTGTGGTATCCAGCATATTCGCTTCCCTTCTATTTATCTCTGTCGTGTATCGTCGAGAACTGCGATCTCTAGTCTGAACGCCCTATGCCAGCATCTCGTCGCCAGTCTCCATCTTGAGGATCACTTTACCCTCTGACTCCAGGCGTCGAGCCAAATTCAAAATCTCCTGCTGCGCACCAGCAACTTCTCGAGATCGCACCGGACCCAGAACCTCCATATCCTCCTTCAACATCTCGACGGCACGCGAACTCATAGCTTTAAATACCTGCGCACGTAGTTCCTCGTTCGCACCACGGAGCGCCAACGCAAGTTGCCTTTTATCCACACCAGAAACTATCTCTCGAATAGTCGTTGGAGGCACCGTTACAAGGTCCTCAAAGGTAAACATCAGGTTGCGGATACTGAGTGCGAGTTCAGGTTGACCTGTCTCAATCGATTCAAGAATCTTCTTTGCCTCTTCGGCGTTCACGCGGTTCAACAAATCCGCTACTGCCTTGAAGCCGGAGTAACTCTTGCGCTTGGTATCTCCCACGCTCTCCAAGCGCCTATGCAGAATTAACGCCACTTTCTGGGCCATCTCTGGGGAGAACTGTCGCATCTCAGCAAGTCTCTTGATCGAGACCACTTTATTCTCTTCGCGAAGGTTATCTAGTACGAGGGATGCCCTTCGCGGATCGAGATGGGCAAGCACCAGTGCAATTGTCTGCGGATGCTCAGAATCAAGCAGCTTACCCAGTTGTTGCGGGTCGGTCTTCTGAAGTTTGGCGAGATTTCCCTGACTCGCCTCCTGGGCTCGCCTCACCAGCATCAATAAATCTTCTGCTCTTTGCTTGCCGAATGTTTCCTGTAGTAGCCTGGAAGCGAAATCCAACCCTCCATGCATCATTACGTGCTGCGTCTCAAGTAGTTCCCAAAACTCCTGCATTACTTCTGCAGATATCTCTGGAGCTACGCTACGTAGATCAGCAAGCTCTTCTGTGATCCTCTGAACGTCCCCCTCAGGCAACACACGAAGTATCTCCTTAGCGACATCCTCGCCAACAGCCAGTAGAAGAATGGCCGCCTTACGAGCACCGGACATCTGCGCCGTCAAACCACCTTGCGGTACTCCGTCCTGCACCGGTTCTGCCAAGTATTCCTCCGCTCACAACAGCCACTTCAAGCCACTATTCAGAATGAATCCAGCTTTGCAAGAGCCTCGAACTCTGTGCCGGATCACGCTTCAACGTGTCCGTTACCTGATCGAATACCCGCTGCACCCTTTGCCGCTCCAAATCTTCAACCGCTGCATCTAGCGGAGGCAAAGCCGCCCGCGCTGTGACTGCGGCAAGTTCTCTAGTCAATAGATCCGTCGACGGAGAGGGTGCCGTCTTCGCTATCCGCAACGCAGGCCTGATACCAAACAGAATCACCAGAACTACTCCGAGAAGGATCGTCGCGTACTTGACCATGACTGGTGAATGTTCAACGGACTCCATAAGCTGCAACATTGGGCTACCCGCATTACCTTTGCCATTCTCGTCGAAAGCAAGATTCTGCACGGAAACCACATCACCACGCCCGGAGTCGAAGCCCACAGCAGCTTGAGCCAAGGCGGTCAGAGTTCTCAATTCTTCAGGGGTGCGTACCTGCCATTTAGGCGTTTTGCCCTTTTGTTGCAGCCCCTCCATCCGGTCGTTGACAATCACCGCTGCGGTCAGCCTGCGAATACGACCTGGACCTTGAGTAGTGTGCTTTACTTTGCGAGAAGCTCCATATGTACCACTTTCGGTTTTGGCGTTCTGTGGCAAAGTAACCTGCTGTGGATAGACAGGAAGCGACTGCGAGTTGGGAGCATTACTCGCTGTTCCTGGCACACCGGCTGGAATCACCTGCGGTCCCGTTGTCTGCTCGGTTCTTTGCATCGAGAGTGCCACTGTCTGCGTCGGATCATATGTCTCGTCAGTCTCATCCGTTGTTACCGGATCGTAGTCCAGGGTTACAGAGGCTCTGACGTTTCCCGGTCCGGTGACCGGCTCCAGTGTTTCAATTAACTTTGCTTCCAGAGCTTGCTCCAGTCCCAATCGAATAGCCTCTCCTGTCTTGGGTCCAAGCGGCATATGTCCGCTCGCATCCACTAGCGAAACCTGCCCTGGAGACAGTCCATCCACCGCAGACGCAACGAGATTACGAATAGCCTCGGCTTCCCCATCCGCCAAAGATGCATGCCGCAGTGTTAACACTACCGCAGCCTTGGCTGGACGCTCCTGATCTCGAAATAAGGAGTCATGAGGCATCACCAAGTGCACTCTCGCTGACTGCACATCAGCCAGTGTTGCAACAGTGTGCTCCAGTTCCCCTTCCAAGGCACGCTGGTAGTTCACCTGTTCATCAAACTCAGAGCCGACCCAGTTCGGTTTGTCGAATAACTCGAACCCCATGCGCCCACTCCGAGGTCCGCCTTTGGCCGCCGTAGCCAGACGTGCTTTGTCCAGCTGCCCGACCGGAACTTTGAGTGCTGTTCCATTCGCAGAAAGATCGAACGGAATTTGAGCCTGGGTCAGGATCTGGGCCATCTGCCGTGAGTCCTCTGGATCAAGCCCGGCATAAAGCGTACGCCAATCGACTCGAGTCGAGTACCAGATGAGGCCTGCTATCGTCGCTAGTATAAGCACCGCACCAACTGTTACCCATGTACGTTGCAGCGGAGCAAGTTCAGCCCAACCCGTCGTACCCCTGCTCCATAATCCGTTGATATGCTCCAGCGCCTGTTGGCCCGGCAAAGTGCCGACAGGAACGTTATCAGCGCCTGCATTTGCAGGATTTGTCTTATCCAACTGTGTTCCTGCTGCCATGACTCTCCGCGTACCTCGTCCGTAGTGGTGTACGTGCTCCCAGGTTCTCACCGCTATGGTATCTACGAATTAGAACTGCATAGCCATCACTTGTTGATACGCTGCCAACGCCTTATTCCGAACCGAAAGTGCAAGCTCGAAACCCATCTCGGCTTTCTGCGTAGCAATCATGGCCTCATGTAAATCAATGCCGGTACCGGACATGAGACCTTCCACAGACGATCTGGCCTGTTGTTCCAGCAGTTCTACCTGTCCAATAGCTTCAGTGAGAAGGTCTCCGAATGGGGCGGTTGTCACCGTACTCGATGCTTGTTGTCCGGGAACAATAATCGGACCCACTACAGTTGCAGTTCCAGACAAAACCTGTCCGCCTGAGAAATCTTCGCTAACGCTATTCAGCGCTGCTCCCAATCCCGAAACCATTTGTGCTGCTTGAACCATTCCATACTCCTTCGAAGCAAAAACGTATTGCTGTGAGACCAATCACTTGCCGATATCGAGGGCTGAGGAGATCATCGATTTCTCAGCCTGAACGGCCGAAGCATTCAGTCCGTAAGCGCGTGTCGCACCCATCAAATCAACCATTTCGGTCAATGGATTGATATCCGGATACGCGACATAACCATCAGCGTCTGCGTCAGGATGACTGGGGTCATATCTTTTCAAAGCTGGAGCTGTATCCTGCACCACGCCAGCGATGTGAACGCCGGGAGCAGCAATTTCAGCACCAGGAATGTCAACTAAGGACGCAAGTTGTGTCGAAGAGCTGCTAGGATCAATTTTCCTCGCCATCTGTACAGCAAAGCTCTTGTCACCACTGCCGGCAGCGAAGATAACATGCTGTCTCTTATATGGAGTGCCTGCGGCAGTGCGCGTTGTCTCGGCGTTTGCCATATTCGCTGCAACTACCTCAGCGCGCATCCTCTCGGCTTCCATAGCTGCGCCTGAGGTATCAATCATGCCAAAAAGGTTCATCTCACTCTCCGCTCATCTGTTTACTTTGCATCCGCGTGAATGGCATCCATTACCCTGGCAAACTCGCGCTTAAGCAAAGCCACGCCGGTCTTGAATTTCAATTGGGCTTCAGCTATGTTCAGGCTTTCTCTATCCATCGAGACGTTGTTACCGTCCGGCCGCACAACTAACCCATCCACATCAAAGATTCGCGGGGTAATGGACCTGGGGTCCTCATCATCCACGCCAGCCATCGCTCGTCGCATCTCGCCTTCAAAATCCATGCCGATCGCTCGATAACCGGGAGTATCGATATTTGCCATGTTTCCCGCAGTAATCTGAATTTGTCGTGTATCTAAGTCCAGGTACCGTGCGATTTCACTACTGAGTCGTGTTGAAATTTCCATAGCATCCTCCTCCCTTCTACATCTCTGATCCATGACGCCGAACAGCCTGCAATATCCATTGAAAATTCAGCAACCTCGTCCTTGAGCCCATCAATCAAATCGAACAACTCAAGGCTAGGATTTGTCTCTCTCAATTCACCAGGCAATTTCCGAAGTCGATCTCCTGGACTGTAATAACTGGCTCATCCCCCGCCAGAATCGCTGCTCTCTCCAGCACGTGCTCCAACTCACGCACATTGCCAGGCCAGCTATGCGATGCCAATTTGCTCATAGCGGAGGGATCCAGCTGTTTTACCGGCATATTGCGACCCATACTCTCGACGAAATGACTCACCAGATGAGGAAGATCATCCATGTGTTGCAACAGTGCTGGAGTGCGAATCAAGAACACGGCCAGCCGATAGTAGAGATCAGCACGAAATAGACCTTTCTGGGCATCTTCTGCAAGGGGCCGGTGGGTCGCCGCCAGGAGTCTCACATCCACCTTCACAGTTTCGTTGTCTCCGATTCGTTGTAACTCGCCACTCTCGAAAAATCTGAGAAGCTTTGATTGCAACGCCAACGGCAGTTCCCCTATTTCATCGAGGAACAGCGTGCCTCCGTCTGCAGACTCAATTCGTCCAATGCGTCCTTGAACCGCACCCGTAAACGCACCCCGTGTATGTCCAAACAACTCCGCCTCAAGCAATGCTTCGGGAATCGCTGCGCAATTGATTGCCACAAATGGCTTGCGCGATCTTGCAGAGAGTCGATGGAGCGCCTCCGCTACAAGTTCTTTCCCGGACCCAGTCGGTCCCTCGATCAATACCGGCGTCGTTCTTGCAGCGACCAGCCGAATACGCCTACTCACTTCGAGCATGGCCTCGCTTTCTCCAATTAATTCCGGAATACGTTCAACCTCAACCGCCTTTCTACGAATCGGGACGGGCAGCTGAGGCAGTTCCAAGTGATTCAAGGGAATTGCGCCGTGTCTGCCCGCGAGCAATACCGGTTGTCGTACGTTTCTCGGCGGTAAAGCGTCTGTGCCTGCCGCAGATCCAACCCCGGAAGATAAATCCGCTTTACCGGAATCCTCGATCATCCTCTCGCCCGCTTCCGCGGAAACCCTAAATGCAGCGGAGTCACCTTCCAGACTGCGCCGGAGCGCGTACAGTATCTCCTGATGGAAGGGACTTCTCGGACTGCCCGGCGCTGCTTCTCCGTCTGTCATCAACATGTCGACGGTAGGGTAAGCACGATGAAACTCCTCCAGAAATTCGTCCACCTCGAGATCGGGAAGGAAGGGATCGATCAGAATAGCCTCCAGAGAAGCCCCTTCCGATGCCACCCATGCCTCAGATCCGCCAGCCGCTTCCAATACGTGCCAGCGCAATCCGCTCAGGGCGTTACGCAGCTTTTCCCGCAAACTAGAGTCGGGGCTGGCGATTAAAACCTGGCGAACACGTGTGCGAGGCGTACCAACATAGATCGCGGCGTTTGAGGTTGGGTCTGCAATCGAAAGCGTGGAAGGGTTCATCTCAATCTCCGGTAATCCAAGAAATTCAAATTTGCGTTAGAAATTCGCATTAATTTGTTTCATTTCAGCTATCAAAAGCAGACGAACTAACTCTCTCCGCAATGGCCTGATTGCCAGGCAACAGAGCCTGTGGGCCATGCGGGGAAATCAACAACGGGACAGGCAAATGCATTTCTGCCTCCGACGGCACGACATATCCGACGCCGCGCACCGTTCGGAGGAGATAGCCCGGCGGCGGATCCTTCAGCTTGCGACGCAGGTAGTTGATGTAGACGTCAACAATGTTGGTGGTCTGCGCTGGATCCATATTCCAAACTGCATCCAGAAGCTCGACTCGCGAAATACACTCCCCCCGATGCAGCATCAAATGCTCAAGCAAAGCAAATTCCTTGTTGGTGAGCGAAATTAATTTGCCACCGCGACGAGCAGTATGATCCAGTCGATCAATTTCTAGATCTGCAACCCGGAGGGTAAGCCGGGTTTCTCGCTTGCGCCGCAGCAGTGCACGACAGCGCGCACGAAGTTCGTGCAGGCTGAAAGGCTTCACCATCAGGTCGTCCGCACCCAGGTCGAGGCATCGGACTCGCGTGGCAAGCTCGCCACGCCCGGTCAGCACCAGCACCGGCAGCAGCGGATCCAGCAGTCGAATTTCCGCCAACGCCTGCTCGCCATCTTTAACCGGAAGATTCAGGTCGAGGATGGTCAAATCTGGCAGATCTTCATGAAATGCCACCACCGCCTCAGCTCCGTCAAACACACACCGGACCCGGTGTCCTTCAGCTTCCAGTCCCCGCGCTAGAAAAAGTCCCAGTGATCTGTCATCTTCAGCAATCAACAACCGCATCGCATCTCTCCCCATGACATTGACCTGCCATTTGCCGCTTCAGATCCGTTTCCCAGATCCGGGCAGAAAACGGTGATGAACAGCCTGCTGTGGTGTGCTGTGTCCACCATCCCCTACGCGGGACGACAGCTCAAGAGAAATCCATGAGGAACCTCACACACGATTCCGTGATTGGGACATATTGAAGCGCAGTCCCAAAACTGTCCCAATTCGCCACACAACTTTGTTATTTCTCTTGGAATGCCCTACAGGCCATCGTTTCCCCTTTGGGCCGGTGGAGAAAAGACAGCGAAAATATTTCTAGCTACTTCGCTTTTCATTCGCTATAATGCGCGCATGGCAGTCACACGCAGGCAAAAAGAAGTTCTCGATTTTCTGGAGTCGTTCGTTACCCGAAACGGCTACTCGCCTTCCTTTGAAGAGATTGCTCGAGGCCTAGAACTCAAGTCATTGGCCACGGTGCATAAGCACATCACCAATCTCGAAAAGAAGGGACTGCTCGACCGCGTCCACAATCGCAGCAGGTCCATCGATGTGGTCCCGGCAGGCACCCGTACACGGACCAGCGAGCGTATGCCGCTCATGGGACGTATCGCCGCGGGTCTCCCTGTAGAAGCCACCGAAAACGCTGAGAGCATCTCTCTTCACGATGTGGTTGGCAACAAGGATGTGTTTGCTTTGGAGGTTCGCGGCGACTCTATGCGCGACGAGCACATCATCAGTGGGGATTACGTCCTCGTAGAGCGCACGCGCACAGCCCGCCAGGGGGAAATTGTCGTCGCGCTGGTTCGCGGTTCAGAAACCACCCTCAAGCGCTTCTACCTGGAGGGTAGTCAGGTGAGATTGCAACCGGCCAACCTCGAGATGGAGCCCATCATGGTTCCAGCAGGTCAGGTCGCAATACAAGGCCGCGTACTCGGCGTGTTGCGCCGCTATCGATAACTGAAAACTTAACTCTGGGCTGGAATTATTAGCTAAGAGATACATCCAGAAAGTAAAAAAGGCGGTAGAGCGAGATGCTCAACCGCCTTTCTGAGATTATGAGAAGCCCGGACTTGCGGTACCAGCGTCTGAAGAGACAATTACGCGAGAACTTTGTCTACCTTCTCAACGATGACATCACGAGGAACATAGCCTACGATCTGGTCAGCGACCTTGCCACCCTTGAAGAACAACAATGCGGGAATTCCGCGAATTCCATATCGCGACGGCGTAGCGCCGTTCTGGTCGACATTTACCTTCGCGACCTTGAGTTTGCCCGCATAACTCGTGGCTAGTTCGTCAACGATTGGGGCAATCGCCTTGCATGGCCCGCACCAAACCGCCCAGAAATCAACCAGCACTGGCTGCTCTGATTGCAGCACTTCCTGGTCGAACGTTGCATCGCTTACTTCCAAAACTCCGATTCCTGCCATCATTCTCCTCGCGGTACTGACATCCCAGTGTAACCGCACATACCACTTAATCTGATGCAGGATGTCAAAGGAAGTCGCAAAGTCCCCTGAAGAGGAATCTGATCCGTGAATTGCATCCGGGGTAAAGCATCTAAAAGTAAAAGCGCCCGGATCCCATAAAGGAATCTCGGGCGCTAGAGCAGCCCTCCCCCAGAACTGCCCACACGACGAATCTAGGGTTTTCATTATGGAAATGCAAGAAATCTTAGGTAATAGGAAAAGTAATCACTAATGGGGGATCAAAATTGACCATTTTTAACACTTTCGTATTCCTGCCAGACCTTACTTGCAAAATTACAACGATCCATATCGTCGATCTGATCAGAGCCTCATCAAAGCCCGCTGGACGCACCCTGGCACTCGAAATCCGTGACCAGGATTTCAGCATCCAGATCCGATCCCAGGGCTTGGAGGACTGCGTCCGTTGCTTCCGCGACCGCGTTAACCCCGGAAACAATCAAAAGAACAGATGGTCCCGCACCGCTGAGCGCCGCCCCTATCACCCCGTGGCTGCCGGCCAGCGGCAGAAGTCGCGGCAAGAGAGGGCAAATCTCAGCTCGATAGGGCTGATGAATGCGGTCATTCATCGCCGGGCGCAGTAAATCCCCACGCCCTTGAGCAAACGCGAGTCCCAGCAGCGAAGCCGCCTGCACATTCGCCACCGCGTCCACACGTGAATACTCTGCCGGCAAAACTGCGCGTGCTTTGCTTGTCGCCAATGGCTCCGTCGGAATCACGACTAGAACACGCCACTCCGCAGGTGGTTCAACCCTAGCGCAATGAACAGTTTGTCCTTCGCATGACGCAATCACCAATCCGCCCAGCCAACATGCAGCTGCGTTATCCGGATGCCCTTCCAGGGCGCAGGCTTCAGCCAGAATCTGCTGGGAAGACCAGTCCAGCTCTCCAAAATGGACCGCGAGCGCAATCGCCGCAAGTCTTCCCGCTGCTGACGATCCGCATCCCATTCCCAATGGAATCTGGTTATGCATTTTCACCGCAAGCGGAGGCACATCTACACCTTCACGCTCCAAGAGACGGGCGTACGTAGCCAGGATCAGGTTGCCCTCAATCGCTGCGTCCTCGGCCAGTGAGCAAATGTCCGCATTCCGCCCCGTCGCGGCAATGGAATAGCTCTCGGCGATCTCCGCCTCTATCTCGAGATGAAAGCCGAGCGCAACCGCAGCGGTATCAAAAGCAGCGCCAAGATTCGCGGACGTCGCAGGTAGACGCAGTCGAAAAACAGAACCCACGGCTAGCTCCACCTGCTTTGAATGTCCGCCAGCGCCTTCAACACAGCCGCAGGCGTAGCCTCAACTTCCACTGCGTCACGCCGCAAAGCAGCAATCTCCGGCAGTACTGGAGCAGCCTCAGCTTCCGTCAGAAGTGTGCCGCGATGAAAATCAATGGTGTAATCGGCATCCTTGAGTGTGTGCCCTGTTAACACAAGTACTGCGGTATCCGAGGGCGCAACCCGGCCATCAGCCACCAGCTTCTTGAGGCCAGCCAAAGTCACCGCCGAGGCAGGCTCGCAGCCAATACCTTCACGACCTAACTCCGCCTTAGCAACTGCAATCTCCGCTTCAGTCACATCGAGACACCAGCCGCCCGTCTCGTGTATGACTCTCGAAGCCTTGCGCCAAGACGCCGGGTTTCCAATTCGGATCGCGGTCGCGCGCGTGTTCGCTTCAACCGGCTCCAAGGATTGCCCATCGTTTTCCCTGAAGCTGCGCGCCAGCGGATTTGCCCCCTCGGCCTGAATCACCGAAATCTTCGGCAGCCGCGAAATCAATCCAAGCGCCTTCATCTCACGAAACCCCTTGCCCAGGGCGGACCCATTCGCCAGATTTCCTCCTGGCACCAGGACGTGCTCCGGAACGGTCCAGTCAAAATGCTCTGCAATCTCCAGCGCCGGAGTCTTTTGCCCCTCAAGCCGGTAAGGATTGACGGAGTTGAGCAAATAAATCGGCGCTTCCTGCACAATCTTCGACAGCACTTTCATGCAGCCGTCGAAATCGGTCGCAAGCTGGCAGGTGACCGCCCCGTAATCCATCGCCTGCGCCAGCTTGCCCCAGGCAATCTTCCCTTGCGGAATCAGCACCAGGCATTTCATCCCAGCCCGAGCCGCATAGGCAGCCATGGCTGCCGAAGTATTGCCAGTCGAAGCACACGCTACCCACTCATAGCCCCGCTCCTTGGCTACACTCAAAGCGGCCGTCATGCCCGTGTCCTTGAAGGAGCCAGTGGGATTCATTCCCTGGTGCTTGGCATAGATCTGATCAACGCCCAGCGCCTTCGCGGCCCTCGGCAAGTGATACAGAGGAGTGTTCCCTTCTCGCAAGGTCACCGCATTGCCAAAGCTATTCAGAATGGGCAGAAATTCGCGAAACCGCCAGACCCCCGAATGGTCCAGCAACTCACCGGAGGCGCGCCGCTCACGCCAAAGCCATTTCAAAGCCCCGGCATTCGGTCGGTCCGTGCCGCCTACGTGCCCCCACCCGGGATACTCAACCTCAAAAAGGTCACCGCAGTCCTTGCAACGAAAGATCGAACCAGCCTGGTCCCCACGAATGCGCGTACCGCAGCCGAAACAGCGTAACTGATGCAGATTGTCGTTCATATCAAGTGTTAGCCTACCAGCTAGGACCCGCATTCCGGAGCGAAGCGACAGTGAGCAATCCTCTCTCAAACAAAAAAACATCTCGTCTAAATTTTGTTCTCAGCCTACTCAGCCTCTTTATCTGCGTCCCGTTCGTATCCCCTTCAGCGCGGGCGCAGAATCCAACTGTGCGCATCGCCGCCGCAGCCGATCTCCAGCCCGTTCTGCCAGCAATCCTCACTCAGTTTGAGCAGGCAACAGGTATCCACGCAGAAGCGACCTACCAGGCATCTGCAGCGCTTACCACCCAGATTCAGAACGGAGCACCATTCGATGTTTTTCTATCCGCTGACCTTGGCTACCCTAGGCGCCTCATTGACGAAAGACTCGCTGACTCGGCTGGCATCGTGAACAGCAGCGGCTTCTCTGACTCCAGTTCTCCAGTCATATACGCCAAAGGCACGCTCGTCCTCTGGACACGTAAGGATTCCAAATGGCCAACACCTTCTCTGGCCACACTAAGCGATCCCAATCTCAAACGCCTTGCCATTGCCAACCCCGAGCGCGCCCCTTACGGCAAAGCTGCCATCGCAACCCTAACCAGCCTTAAACTTCTCGATACCCTAAAGCCGAAGCTTGTCACCGCTGAAAACATCAGCCAGGCAGCCCAGTTCGCAGAAACCGGCAACGCCGACGCCGGCCTCATCTCGCTCACTTCGGCCAGCACCCAACACCTCCAATCTATCGGCAGCTATTTCATCCTTCCCAAAGATCTCTATCCCCCAATCGAACAAGGCGCCGTTCTCATCACAGCCTCCACCCAGAAAGAGAATGCCCACAAATTTCTCACTTACCTCCTGAGCACGCCAATCCAGCAACAACTCGCAAAATCCGGCCTCACCCCGGTGAAGTAACCGATGGCCTCGACCGACTCGATAGACTCAATCGCAGGTATGGATTGGCAAGCTCTAGCCCTTACTCTCAAACTAGCGGCAACAACCACGGCAATCCTTTTCTGCATAGCGGTCCCGCTAGCCGCATGGATAGTCCTCAGCCGGTCTCGGCTTCGCGCCGTAGCTGAGGCGCTGACTGCCCTTCCGCTCGTCCTCCCTCCGACCGTCCTCGGCTTCTACCTGCTCGTCCTTCTCGGCCCGCGAACACCGGTCGGACGCAGCATCACTCTGCTTCTGGGCCATCCGCTGGCCTTCTCTTTTGCAGGACTCGTCGTAGGCTCAGTAATCTACAGTTTTCCCTTCGCCGTCCAGCCCCTCATTGCCGGATTCTCAGCCATCGACAGCTCCCTCATCGATGCAGCACAGCTTCTGGGAGCCGGGCCAGCACGCATCGTGCGAACCGTGCTCATCCCCTTAGCCGGCCGCTCCCTGCTGACCGCAGCCGTGCTCAGCTTCCTGCACACTCTCGGCGAATTCGGCGTCGTCCTCATGCTCGGGGGAGATATCCCTGGTGCCACCCGCACCCTGTCGATCGTCTTATTCAATCAGGTTGAGAACTTTGACTACGCCTCCGCAAACCGCACCGCCGCAGTCCTGCTGATCCTGTGTGCAGCAGCGCTGACCGCCATCTATGCCCGGCCCCGCCCTACCGAAACTGGCGGCAACCGATCCCGCACCGGGAACGGTAGCGCTGAGACCGATGAAGGCATTCGCCATGCTTGATCTCAACCTGAAAGCCCACCGGGGCAGCTTTCACCTCAACGTGCAGTGCTCACTCGCGGCTCCGTGGACAGTCGTCTTTGGTCCCTCAGGCGCAGGCAAAAGCACACTTCTGCGCCTTATCGCTGGCCTCGAAAAACCCGACGCAGGCAGCGTCATCCTTGATGGTGAGACCCTTGCCAATACCAATCTCCGCATCCACAAACACCCCGGTAAACGAGGAGTAGGACTAGTAGCCCAGAGATCCGCGCTATTCCCTCACCTCAAAGTCGCGTCCAACATCACCTACGGTTTACGCAATGTAGATTCACCAACCTACGCAGATCGCTTGAAAGTAGTACTTGACCTTGTCAACGCCGCTCACCTGGTTGACCGGCTGCCCGCGGCGTTATCCGGTGGAGAAGCGCAGCGCGTATCTCTCGCTCGCGCCCTCGCCCCCATGCCCCGATTACTCCTGCTCGACGAACCTCTCTCCGCCCTGGACGCAGCCGCACGCGATCAAGTCTTGTCTCGACTGCAGGAGTGGCTCGCGGAACAAAACATTCAGGCCATTCTTGTCACCCATGACGCAGCGGACGCCCTCGCCACTTCCGCCGAAGTTGCCACCATCCACGAAGGTAAGCTCACCGCACTCGGCCCTGCCCGGGAAGTCCTGGCCGCCGAACGAGCACGCCTTCTCTCCCGCCTCACCGATTCCTAAAGCGACCCTTCAATTCACTTTCGGTTTAACCCAGCATCAATCGGCCTGGGATCATGTAACCTTGCGCAGGAAGTTTGAATCGCATTCAACTCCTCTATGAGGCATTCGCACATGTCCGCACTTTCCCGTCGCACCTTCCTGGCCGCCAGTGGAACCCTGACCGCCGCCTTGGCTTCAAGAATAGCCAGCGGACAATCGACAGCCAGCGCATCCATCACCGCCGGCGAAGTCATCTCTCGCATCAAGCAGCATGTAGGAGTTCCATGGATGGACAAGACTGTGGACAATCTCCTGACCGGCTCTCCGGGCACGAAAGTCCTCGGCATCGCAACCACCATGATGGCCACCCTGGATGTCGTCCAGCGCTGCGTGGCCGCGGGCAAGAACATGATCGTCACCCATGAGACGCCCTTCTATCTTCACCAGGATCAGACAGCCGACATTGCCGATGACCCAACCCTCCGCTTTAAGCTCGACTATTGCCAAAAGCATGATGTCGCCATCTTCCACTTCCACGATCATTGGCATAGACGTCATCCCGATGGCATCGCCGAGGGAATGGTCGAGCAACTAGGCTGGCAACAGTTCGTCAACGACCCAGCCGACCCCAAGAAGCTCACCTTCCCACCAACTACCCTCGCCGCCTTCGCCCGCCAGATGCAGACGCAACTCAGCGCTACCACCCTGCGCGTCGTCGGAGACCCCAAGCTCATCGTCCGCACCGTACAAACAAGTTGGGGATACATCGGCCGTGAAGACGGCATCAAGATCATCGAACAACCCGGCACCGATGTCCTGATCTGTGGAGAAACCCGCGAGTGGGAGCTGGTTGAATACGTTCAGGACAGCATTCAAGCGGGTAACAAGAAAGCTCTCATCATCGTCGGACATGTCTTATCTGAGCAAGGCGGCATGATCTTATGCGCCAACTGGCTGAAGACCTTCATCAACGAGGTTCCAATCCAATTCATCGCCGCGCCAGAACCCTTCTGGAACCCCGCCAATCCTCCGCGAAGCTAAGCGCGACTAAAACCAACCAGCACCGGCTCCATTGCCAGGACAATGCCGAACTTCTCCCCCACCCCGGCTACAATTACGTCGCGCAAAGTGAGCAAATCGTTGGCCGTAGCTCCACCCAGATTGACCAAAGCCAGCGTATGCCGCGAAGAAATGCCAGCTCGTCCCAATCTGAATCCTTTCGGAAATCCAGCCTGTTCTATCAGCCAGGCGGCAGGCAACTTCACCAAACCCTCTCCTGCTGGATAAGAAGGAGGCAATCCTCCCAGGCGTTCGCCCAAATCCACAAATTGATTCCTCGTGATCACCGGATTCTTAAAAAAACTTCCCGCACTGTGGCAATCGACATCACCCTCAACCAGCAACATCCCCTTGGATTGCCTAATCCTGCGCACAGCTGCCGCAACCTCCAGTAGCGAGGGTTGAGATCCACCAGGAAAAATCTTCTGCAGATCAGCGTAACGGAGGTTCGCTGCTCCATTCTTCTTCAATTGATAATCCACCCGGGTTACCAGATATTTCCCGCGCGCAGTTGAATTGAAAACACTTTTGCGATAAGCAAACCTGCAATCAGCCCCGCTCATCTCGGCAAATTGCAGTGTCTCCAGATCCAGCGTCCGGACTCCGACGATAGTCTCGGCAACTTCCTGCCCGTAAGCCCCAACATTCTGAACCGGGGTTCCACCCACCGTCCCAGGAATACCTGCCAGGCACTCTACCCCAGCAAAGTTCTCCTTCACCGCGAGCGAGACAAACCCATCCCAGTCCTCGCCTGCCCCCACGCGAAACAGGCCAGCCTCGTCAGTAGATGCCCCTGCCATCTCAATTCCCTTCAGCATCACCCGAAGCACTAGCCCGTCAAACCCCTCATCCGAAATCAGCAGGTTGCTCCCACCACCCAGCACAAACAGCGGAACGGAACGCTCCCGCGCCCAGAGTACTGCTGCGACTACGTCCGCTTCGCTCATTGCCTCGACAAACCAACGGGCTGGCCCACCGATCCCAAACGTAGTGAAGGGCGCCAGCGCAACTTGTTCCCTAATCTCCATTTCCGCAGCCTACAACACTCACCCGCCATCCGGTTGCCGGGCGATGCGTTGTTAACAATTGCCGTGCTACCATGCGCCCTATGAGCTTGATGAACCGTAGAAATTTTCTCTCCCTCAGCGCCCTCACTGCCGGAGCAGCCATCCTGCCCAATGCCGCGAAAGATGCTCTCGCCGCGAACCCTGCGCCAGCTACCACCCCCGGCAGCTTCGACTTCATCTTTCTCACCGACACCCATCTGCAACCAGAACTAGATGCCGCCGACGGCTGTGCCATGGCGTTCCAAAAAGTCCAATCCATCCCCGCAGACTTCGTCATCCAGGGCGGAGACCACGTCTTCGACTCCCTGGCAGTCGACCGCGCCCGGGTTGATCTCGTTACCAGTCTCTACGCGCAGACAGAGAAGGCCATCAGCAAACCGATCCATCACACCATCGGCAACCACGATCTTTTCGGTCTCTTCTCCAAATCAGTCACCCCAGACAGCCCCGGATATGGCAAGAAACTCTTCACCGAACTCCACGGGCCCACGTACTACTCCTTCGATCACAAGGGCTATCACTTCGTCGTCCTGGATACCATCCAGCCCACCCAGGACCGCTCCTGGGAAGCGCGCATTGACGATCCGCAGCTCGACTGGTTGAGTTCCGATCTCGCCAAACTCACTCCCGGCACACCTGTCATCGCAGCCTGCCACGTCCCGCTCATCTCGGCCGCAGGGGAATACGCAGCCCCTACAGCCAAATCTGGCTCTGGAGTAGCGGTAACATCAGCCGTTGTCCACCCCCAGCTCACAGTAGCCAACGCTTACGACGTCATTCCCATCCTCGAGAAACACAACACCCTCGCCGTCTTCCAGGGACATACTCACATCAATGAAGACATTCTCTTCCGCGGAGTCCATTACGTCACGAGCGGAGCGGTATGCGGCAACTGGTGGCACGGCACACGATGGGGAATCCCCGAAGGCTTCACCGTAGTCAGCCTTCGCAATGGCAAAATC